>JAEHJW020002062.1_pt1 | contig 94496 bp, 128 predicted proteins | sample 9271431 | NCBI WGS metagenome assembly JAEHJW02
GTGCCGGTGGGCAGCCCCGCATCTCGTTCGCGACGACCGGGTCACCTGGCTTCTCCCACGCCGTCCACATGTAGCCGCCCTCCACGTCGGTGACGGTAGATGCGACGTGCCACTGGTCGGCTATGGCCTTGTCGACGAACCACGGGTAGCGGATCGCTGCGTACTCCTCGCGGGTGATGGTGACCCACTCGCCGTCGAAGCCGTGAGTCTCCCGCAGGACGCGGCCCGGCTCGGTGTCAGGCATCTCAGTTCACCGGGCCGAGCACCACGACGCGTTCCGCGTCATCGGGAGCCTCGCCGTAGTCCTCTGGCTCATCCTGCGCCGCGCGCTGCTCCGATGTGAGCCACACGTCGCCCATCCACGTCGTCACCGGCAGGTACATGGCCTCGTCGGCGTCGGCCAGCGGCGAGAACCCGTTGCCTTCCGCGTCTTTGGACATGACGACCTTGCGGTCACGCGGCTGGGTAGCCAGGTAGTCGATCAGGTCACCCACGGTGCTTACGTCAGGCATCGACTTCCTCCGGTTCCGGCATGTCGCCGCTCGTCTCCCACTGGCGGTTCTGGATGATGCTCTCGACCTCGTAGGCGGCGGCGTTTACGTCCCCGCAGCCACCCGACGACCCGAAGCCGATATCGGTGAAGTCCTCGTCGCCGGCCGCCCGTCGCTGGATAGTGAAGTCGATCCGGTACTCAGGCATCGACGTTCTCCTTCGCCCGGTCCGCGGCGCGGGTCATCCATTCAAGGCGCCGTTCCAGCGCCGCCAGGTGGCGCCGCAGTTCCGCGATCACGTCCCGCTCCCGTTCGACCTCGGCGGCAGCACGGACCACGGCGTCGGCGGCTTCCTGACGGGCCTGTTCAACGATGGGCAGCGCGAGCGCCTGAGCACGCCGCTCGATGATGCCGTCCATGTCGACGATCATCGTGCGGAGAGTTTCCGCGAGGTCGACTGTGCGCGCGTCAGCCACGGGAAGCCTCCGCAGCCGCGGCCCTGGCCGCGTCGTACTGCGCGATGCCCCACACGATCGCGTGACAGCACCACAGGTACTGCCAGTCCCAGTCGGCGAAATCCCAGTCCCAAACATCGTGGAAGCGGAACGGCTCGGACTCCGTGATCGCCGGCCACTTGCAGGTCGTCATATGGTCGCGCGCCCACGCGAACGCGTCCTGCGCAGAAACGTCCTTCAGGGATGCGCCGCACTCGCACTGAGCACTCGAACGCGCCCCGTACTCGAAGTCGTCCAGCAGCGCACGCGCGCCTTCCTCGCAGTACGCATCGCCGTTCCGCAGGATCTGCCGGGTCACCGCGCGCCCGATGCCACGCGGGGCACCGCCGGACCGGATCGCCTCGGCCACATGCTCGCGGACACGGTCGCGGAACGCCTCCTCGCGGTAGACCTTCACCGGCGAGGATGATGCCCGGACCTTCTCAGCCCAGTAGCCCGGGTTGATCCGCTGGCGGCGGAAGAACTCGAACATGTCTTCCATCCGGGCGAACAGCAGCGAGCCGCAGTCCCCCGTGATCGCAAGGTGACCGGGCCACGTCACGACGTCGAACCAGTAAGTCCCCGTCGCTTCCTGGCGTCTGGTCGGCTGCCGGGTCTCCCGGTCGAGGACGTCCTCCCAGCGCCGGAAGCGCAGGTGCCGGTACAGGCCGTCGTCGCGGACGATCTCCATCCGGTGCCGGGCGATGTCGCGCGGGAACCGCTCGGCCATCTCGTCCTCTGCGCTCAGTTCCGGCGCGGCCTGAAGGGTGTCAGTCATCGGTGCTGTCCTCCGGGTGGTTGCTGGGGTCGGGGTCGACGCCGAGCGCCCACCCGGCGCGGCAGCCGTCGCACCACTGGTCTGCGGTGTAGCGGCTGACCGGCAGATCGCCGTGCTCGATGCACGACCCGCGGGTGTGCCGGGTGCAGCGAGGCCCGATCCATTCGAGCGCCGTCCGCATCCGGTCGGCGCTGATCCCGTCGACCGCCGGGGCGCCGAGGGGGCGCCAGTCCCGGCCGAGGATGCGGACCGCTGCCTCAAGCTCGACGATGCTCGCCTTGTAGTCGGCGGCGCGTTCCTGGTGGGCGCGGATCGCGGTGTGCAGCCGGTCCCGTTCGGGTGCCAGGATCGCTTCGGCGCGGCGCTCGATCTCACTGTCGAGGTCGGCGACCGCGGCGCGGAGCGTGGCGGCCAGCCCGGCGATGTCGGCTGCGAGCGCGAGGTCTGTCATGACAGCGCGGAGCGCGTGCCGCATCGCCCACGCAGGCGCCTCACCCGAATCCTTGTGCCGGGCGTACACCGTGAACGCGGCCTCAAGCAGATCGTCCGGCACCCCGAGCAGGTCAGTGCCCGGCTCGCCTTCGAGAGTGCCGCAGCACGTCGGCGCCCCGCAGTTGAGGGTGCAGGTGCAGTCATGCCGGCCGGCCCGCGTCGCGCAACGGCGGCAGAGGGCATTCGTCTCGTGGGTCACAGGGTCAGCCCTTCGCCATGTGGATGTGGGTGAGGAACCTGGCCAGTGCCGCCGCGGCGCCCTGCAGCCAGTGCAGGACACCGGACACGAACCCGGCCGCACCCTGCGGGTCGGTCGCGAGGTAGTAGACGACGAACCCGATCGCCGCCCAGGTGAGGATTTTCCTGATCATTGCTTCTCCTAGAACAGTGACTGCTGGGGGCTGGCCTGCCGGTCCTGCGTGGCCGCGAACGGCTCCCCGCAGGCCCGGCAGGAGTCCGAGTGCGTGACCCGGCCGTGCTGGTTGCGGCGCACTTTGCCGACCATGTCGCCGAGCAGGCCATCATCGGCGGCGTCGTAGAACTGGTGGGCGCCGAACTCGGGGACGATCTTGTAGCCGGCGCCGCAGTCGCAGTGCCAGACCGGCAGGGACCGTTCCCAGGCTTCCTGCCGGTCGCGGATCCAGTGGTCGGCTATCTCGTGCGGGCCGGGCGGGTCGACGCAACCCGGGCCGCCGCACGGTGCGATCCGTGCGGCGAGCTGGTGGATGACCTCGTCGGGGATCTCGTTGTCGTCGGGGTCCAGCCAGCCGCGCATCGTGAGCACGAACGCGGTGTCCTCGATCAGGTCTGCGAGGGGTTCAGGGAGTACCGGCATTAGCCTTGTCCCTGCCTGTGGTCCGGTACCGGGCGGGTGGCCAGTTCGCCTGCTCGCATGTGCCTGAGCAGTACGTGGCGTCCCGCCAGACGATTGTCAGCGTTCCGCAGGGGCGGCCGCATCCGGCACAGGCTGCGGGGGGCTTCACTGCGGGTCTTCCGGCCGGGACGGCTGGAATCCGCCGCGGAGGGCGTCGGTGACGGTCGGGGCCGGGTTCAGCAGCCGGTTCAGGCCAGTGACCCGCAGGGCGGACGCGACGTAGGCGTTGCAGCCTGCTACCGCGACCCTGCCGTCGTGGGCCCGGACCCGCTTCAGGATGCCGACCAGGACTCCCAGGCCGGTTGAGTCGATGAACGGCACCCCGGACAGGTCTACGACCAGGTTCCACCGGTGCGCCTCGGCAAGCCGGACGCCGGCTTCCCGCAGGAAGGCAGCGTTCAGGAGGTCCAGGTCGCCCCGGACGGTTACCACGGTGGCGTCGAATCCGGGGGCGGGTGCTGTCGTGACGGGGGTCATGTCGCGGCCTCCGTGCCAGCCCCGGCCGGGCCGGTCCCGTACAGCCGGTCGTGGTCCTGCCGGCGGCATACCGTGACGCCGGAGGGGTCTTCCAGCACAATCCAGTCCCCCGGCTCCACGGCGACGGCGGTACGCAGGCTGTCGGCGTAGACGACGAGCCAGCCTTCCAGCAGGGCGGACCGGCGGGGCTGGCCGCCTGCCATGGCGATCACGCGGAAGGCGTCGTCGGTTCCGTCCCACCGCACCATGCGGACGGTGGCTGGTTTCCGCCACCAGACGGTGACGGGGCGGGCGGTCACCGGGCGGGCCCGATCTGCGGATGCTCGATCCCGACGATCGTGTTCACGAGCTCGTCCTTGGTCCACTTCTCCGGCGGGTGCTGGCCGCCGCCCCACGAGACCGGCCCGCCGGGGCCGCGGACCCCGGCCCGGTACATGCGGGCGAGGCGGGTCTTCGGCATGCGGGACAGTTCGCGGACACGGTCGTCGCGGCGCTTCTGCGCGGCGGCGACCGCCATTTCCGATGGCTGGGGAAGCATCGTCACCGGGAGTCTCCTTCCTGGGCGGGCGGCCACGGCGTGGCCTTGTCCCACACCGCGTGCTCGACGGCGGCGAGGATGTGCTGGCTGGTGGCTGGCAGGGTGCCGGCCAGGCGGGTCACTGCGGTGCGGTACCGGTCGCAGGCTTCGCGGGCGCGGGCTTCGACCTCGTCGCAGCGGGTAGTGAACGAGTTGCGGTTCTGGACTGCCCACTGGCGCTCGCGGGTGCCTTCGGGGGGAAGCGGGCGGGTGAGGCGGCGGGCCTGCTCGGCGCGCACGTCTTCGGCCAGGGTCACGGCGGCGTACGCCTCGTGGCCGATGCGGAGGGCTTCGTTGACGCCGGGGATGCTGGACGCGACCAGCATCCCCGGCGTGCTGTCGTGGCTGGCGGGAAGGGTGGTACCCGCAGCGCTTGACATAGTGCGTGTCATGTGTCCTACGTTACCTTTCTGCCGGGGCAATGTCCATGCGCGCAGACAACTATTCGGACTGGCTGCAGGGGCAGTCGTCCTGCTCGTCCTGCTCGTCCGCGTCCGGGTCGTAGTCCGGCGGCTCCGCGCCGCTGTACGGCTCGCTGGCAGGCTCGGCTCCGTCCCGGTTACCGGATGGGGCAGGCAGGTCGTCCGGCTCGTCAGGCTCCGGCTCAGCCCCGTCCGGCGGTTCTTCTCCGAGAAGCTCCAGAGTTACCTCCGTCCCGTCCGCGACCGCCTGCTCGATCACCGACAGGCCGTAGCCCCACGCCGCCAGCGTCCGCAGGTACGCCGCGATGTCGTGGTGCGACTTCGGGTGCCGCCACACATGCACGCCCGCCGCCGCCTCGTACCCGCCGAGGATCATCGCCACGGTGATCACCTGCTGCCGCTGCACCGGGGCCTTCAGCAGCATCTGCACCAGGTCGGCGTTCCGCGGCTGGTCCCAGCGGGACGTGCCTTCCGGCAGGCTGAGCAGCATCCGGGCAGTCGGGTGGCCGTCGTCCAGGCCCTTGCGGAACGGCAGTTCAGCGCGCGCCATCATCTCCGCGATGTAGCCCATGCAGTCCCGCGGCGGGGTGCTGCGGCGCAGGAACTCGGCCAGCCACGCCTGCCGCACCTTCTCCGCCGACCGCCACGCGGTGTTGGCTACCCGGACCAGCCGCCGCTCGGCGCGCGCCGCCTCGCTGGTCTGCGGCTTCCCGCCGGCCGCCGCCTGGTACCTGCGGTGGCCGTGCGCCTTCGGGTCGGTGCAGTACCAGTCGGGCCTGCAGTACGGCTCATCCCACAGGCTGCGGATCAGGGCGGCGTGACCCGGGCAGTCCCGATGCGTTTCCTCCGTCAGCCGCTGCCCGTCAGGTCCGGCCAGAAGCTGCAGTTCGCGGTCGTAGCCGGGATGCTGCGCCAGGACGGTGACGCCCGCCTGCTCCAGTTCGGCGGTCAGCCTGTCGCGGGCCTGCTTCCTGACCCGGTCGTCACGCGCCCGCTGCAGCTCATGCGCGAACATGCCGGACTCGACGGACGCCAGAAGCTTTTTCACGACTGCCGGGCTGTCGTCGAATTCGGCGAGGGCGGCCGCCTGCTCGAGTGTCAGCTGATGTTCCTCGGCTGCCTGCTGCGCGGTTTCGGATCCGGCGACTGCCTGGGCGGCCCTGACCCGGTCCTTGGGGATGCGGGCGGCGCGGTGGATTTCGCGTTCCGTCATGCCCAGGCTGAGAAGCTGCTGCACGAAGCTGGCTTCCTCATTGCTGGTGAGCCCGGCGCGGTGCGTGTTCTCGTGGTACTGGCCGACGATGCGGTCGATCTGCGCCTGCGTGCCGGTCGCTTCGTCGGCGACGACCAGGACGGGGACGGCCGGCAGGCCTGCCTTGATGGCGGCTGCCGTGCGGCGGTGGCCGTAGCGGACGCGGGCCTGCCAGTCGCCGGTGCGGGTGGCGATGATGGGCTGGAGGACGCCGAGTTCCTTCACCGAGGCGACGAAGTCGGGGTCCAGGCGGATGTCGCGGATGTTGAGGTCGGTGAGCAGGGTGGCCGGGTCAAGGTACTGAAGCTCGGCGGCTGCCTGCGGTGCCGGGTCGGGGATGGTCATGGTGGCTGGTCCCTTCTAGGGGTGGCTGGTGAGTGCCGCGACGTTCGCGGCGGTGAGTTCGGTGCCGGACCAGATCAGGGCGCGGGCGGCAGCCCCGGCGCCGGGCCGGGCGGCGAGTTCGGGGCTGGCGTCGAAGAACGGCTCCGTCTCCGCCAGGTTGCTGTCGGCGTCGGTGAGGGCGCAGAGGATGTCGGCAATTCGGGCACCCTGCCAGGAGGGGTTGATCCTGGTGAAGCGGGCGGTGATTTCGGTCTTCTGCGCGGGGGTGAGGCGGGAGCAGACCACGGCAAGCGCCGTCGCGGGCGGGGTTGTCACTGCTGGCCGGCTGCGCAGACGTGGCTCTGCGCGACGTCGGCGAGCACTTCCAGTTCGTCGCCGGCCTCGATGTCGCACAGGCGCGCGCCGCACGGATTGTGGACGAGCTCCAGGTTCTGCTTTGCGGGGTCGCCGCTGGCCCGGGCGGCGAATTCGGTCAGGTTCACGGCGGGGGCGGCGTCGAGGATGTCGGCGTGACGCCTGGTGATCCGGCGGGCGGCGCGGAGGGCGGCTGCCGCAGCCGACAGCGCGGCGTCCAGGTCAGCGCCGTCGCTGTCTTCGGCGTAGTCGACGTCGTAGAGGGTGGTGCGGAGCCGGTTCAGGTTCGCGGCTGCCGTGCTGGCGGCGCTGAGCGCTTCCCGGACCGCCTTGTCGAGCAGCCTGATCGCCTCGTCGGTCTCGGCTTCGCGGTCGATCTCGCCGCAGGCCGCGCTGAACAGGGTGCCTCCGCGGTCGTGGCCGAACCGCATCAGGAGCCGTGAGCACAGGTCGGGGAACTCGGTTCCGTCGCGGGGGGTGTCCTTCTCGGCACGCAGCCGGGCGGCGATCGCGGCCACGTCGCCGGGGGCGGTGTCGTCGATGCCGGGATGGGTGCAGGCGGCGGTGTGCTCGGTGACCTCGACGGTGGTGCCTTCGACGTGCTGGGTGCCGGTCATCTGCGACTGCAGTTCCCAGGACCATTCGGCGGCGGTGTGCCGGTACGGGGTCGGGCCGAGGGTCACGTCCTCATATCCGGGGCGGTGCAGGGTCACGTCCCACGCCTCTGCGGGCTTCGGGCTGGTCAAGAGGGGCCTCCCAAGTCGGTAGCAGTACGATGTACGTAGCTATTGTTACATGTCCTATGTTGACTCATGGTGGTTACGCCGCGTTCTTCTTCTCCCCCGCCTCTCCGCGCAGCTTGTCCGCTTCTGCCTGCTCGGTCTTCCGGGCCAGGTCGCCGAGCGCGGCCGCGATCCGCTCCGCCTCCGCCTCGGCTGACGCAAGCTCGGCGGCACGCGGGAACGGGGTGTCCAGCGCCTCGGCTGCCTTTTCCGCCTCACCCCGGCACTGAGCCGCCTTCTCGGCGGCGTCTTCCGCATGCCACTCCAGCCGCCCCGCCCGGTACTCAAGCGACCGGATCAGCGCCAGCCCGTCCCGCGCCCTGCCCGCGCTCACCGACACGCAGGTACCCGGCGCGCCGACAAGCTCGGCGTCCACCTCGGTCTGCATGAACCCCTGCCGTGCCGTGACCCGCACCGGGAACCCGGCCAGGGTGCCGGCCTCCACCGGGTACGAGTCACGACCCCATCCCTGCAGGTGGCGGACGGCGTCGATAACTACCTCGGCGAGCCTTGCCCCGGCGTCAGCCCGCTTGTCGTACTCGCGGCCCGCGACCGTCATCCGGAACCGGTCGCCGGTGGTGTCCACCCGGCGGGCAGCGGCAGCCCGGGCCTGCCCGGCTTCGTCCTGCCATACGGCTGCCTTCCGGGCCATGTCCCTGGCCGTGTGCTTCAGCAGGTTCTGGTTGCGGTTGTGCGCCCGCTCGGCCCGCCGCAGCCGGGCAAGATTGACGTCCGCCCGCGCCTGCTCCAGCAGAAGCGGGTTGCCGGTGGCAATCGCCTTGACCTCGGCGAAGCTGAGGGCGGTGTCGCCGACGTCCTCGATTTCCCGCACATCCAGGCGGCCCCGCATCACCTGGCCGATGAACCGGGCCTTGCGGGCGAGAATCTGCCAGCTGTAGCCGTCGAACGACCCGGTCACCACGTACCGGAGAATCTCGACCTCGGGGTTGAGGTTGCCCTGCCGCATGATGCGGCCGTCCCGCTGCTCGACGTCCGCGGGACGCCACGGCGCGTCCAGGTGATGCAGGGCGACGGCGCGGTGCTGGACGTTGGTGCCGACCCCCATCTTCTCCGTCGAGCCGATCAGCACGGCGACGGTTCCCGCCCGGCAGGCGGCGAACAGAGCGGCCTTCTCCCGGTCCGTCCGGGCGTCGTGAATGAACCGCACCATGTCGCGGGGCACGCCAAGCCCGGCAAGCTGGTCGCGGAGTTCGGTGTAGGCGCTCCAGCCCGGCCGGGGAGTTCCGAAGTCCATGAACACCAGTTGCAGCGCGCCGGGGACGGGTGACGGCTTTCCGCCCGGCCCGGGATACACCCGGTCGCGGTTCGCTGCCCACCGGGAGTGGATTTGCCATGCGGCCTCGGCGATCTTGCCGCCGTCCGGCTGCGGCAGGCCGACGAGCCTCAGGTCGAGCGCCGCCTTGCGGCCGTCGCCGGTGACCTTCAGCATGTTGTCGACTTCCGGCGCCACGGCGCGGGCCCTGATCTGGCCTGCGCGCTCGGCCAGGTCCGTCACGTAGTCCTTCAGCTCGCTGCTGGCCGGAACCTCGATGATGACGGGCTGCCGCTTGCCGTCGTGCTCGGCGAGCAGCGGTTTCGGCAGGTCGAGGTCGTCGGCCAGCTTCACGTCGGCGACCAGGTGGAACATGCGGAGCAGTTCCGGCACGTTCCGGAACTTGGCGAACCGCGACTTCAGGCGGAACGACCCGCCGCCTTCGGGAGCCATCTCAACCTCGGTGACAACCTCCCCGAAGGTGGCCGCCCACGAGTCGAACACGTCAATGCCGGCCGCCTCCAGAAGGTCCGGCCGCAGGTACTTCTGCATCACGTAGATCTCGGTCATGCTGTTCGCCACCGGCGTGGCGGTAGCGAAGGTCACCACCCTGCTGCCGTTGCGGGAACGCAGCCAGCCGACCTTCATGTCCAGGTCCGATGCGCGCATGGACCCGTCGATCGCGGCGTCGCTGATGCTTGACGGGGTGCGGAGGTTCTTGTACCGGTGCGCCTCGTCAACGCACAGGTAGTCGATGCCGGTGGCCTCGAAACTGATGCCGGGGTCCTTCACCCCGGCCAGCTTCCGCTTGACGCGCTCCTCGGCGCTGAGCAGCGCCTTCTCGATCCGCTTGACGGTGCGGCTCTTGGACTGGCGGGCGTTCTCCAGCCATTCGCGGAACTGGCGGACCTCGCGTTCCAGGTACGCGGCGGTTGCCTGCGGCGACAGCGGGATCCGCTCGAACGCCGACGACGACATGATGATGCCGTCCCAGTCGCCGGTCGCCGCCCGGGCGACCAGCCGCCGCCGGTTATCGCCCTGCAGGTCTTCCTGCCGGGTCACCAGGACGCGGGCCAGCGGGTACGCCCGCAGCCACTCGCCGGCGAACTGGTCGAGCATGTGATTCGGGACTACCACGCACGGCTTGCGGACCAGGCCGAGGCGGCGGAGTTCCATCACCCCGCAGACCATTTCGAGGGTCTTCCCGGCCCCGACTTCGTGGGCGAGCAGGACGGCCGGCTCGGAGACGATGCGGGCCACCGCCGCGACCTGATGCTTCCGCAGGGTGATGGCTGTCGACAGGCCGGGGAGGGTCATGGCGGCGTCGTCGTAGGTCCGCAGCACCAGGTTGTTGAACGCGTCGTTGTACCGGCGGGCCAGGCGGGCGGCTCGCTCCGGCTGCTCCCAGCACCACTCCCCGAACCGCTCCTGCATCTCGCCGGCCTTCTCCACGGCGGCCGCCGTCTGCTCGACGTTCAGCACGTACGCCGTGCTGCCGTCCGGCCGGTCAACGGGGTCGCGGACCTCGATGCGGCGCTGCTCGAGCAGTGCGCGGGCGAGGTCGGGGGCGAAGTAGCGTTCAGTTCCCCATGTTGACCTGGCCCGCACTGACCAGCGTGACCCGTCGACGTCCCATATCTGGCCGCCGGGATGGGTGACGGTGAGCCGGGTGTCGTCGAGGATCTCGCGGAGGAAGTCCTGCACGTCGCTGGCCGGGATCCAGGCGGCACCGAGGCGGGCGTCGATTTCGCCGGGCGCGAGGTCGGCGGGGACGACGGCCCGCAGGGCGGCGACGTTCGGCTCGTAGCGGGCGTCTTCGGCCGCAGCCTTCTCGGCGGCATGGAGCCTGGCGCGGACGTCGCCGGACAGGTACTCGGCGGCCGGCAGGAGCGTGCCGGTGTCGGGGTCGTCGAACACCAGCCCGGTGAGGGCTTCGCGGGCTTCGCGGGGAGTTGCCCCGAGCAGGCCGGCGATGACGTCCAGGTCGGCGCGTCCATGGGCGTCGAGGCAGATGGTCAGGGCGTCGGTCGGGCTGTCCGCGGACTGCGGGTAGGTGCGGGGGGCGACGACGCGGCGGGTCAGCAGGGGTGCTGGCTCGGCGGTCTGCGATTCGGGGTCGAACTCTTCCAGCGCGAACACCAGGGGGGCGTGCGGGTCGCTGCGGAAGCCGCCCATCGGCGGGCGGACGCGGGCCATCTTCTCCGTGCCGGTGGCGGGGTCGGTGCGGCCGGTGCGGCGTTCGGTGACGCGGTTCAGCGGCCCGAAGGTGGCCAGGTAGTTGCTGTAGCTGGTCCGAAGCTGGCCGCGGTAGGCGTCGAGGCGGGGCGTGTCGGCGTCGCTGGCTGCCTCGGCGTCGAGGAGCCGCAGGGCGGTGTCCCGCAGGTCGAGCAGGGCGGCGAGTTCGCGGGCCTGGCTTGCCGGGCAGGCGTGCTGGACGAGTTCGCCGTTCTCGGCGCGGGCGAACCGGCCGTCCTGCCGCCGCAGGATGTGGCCTTCCTGCAGCCCGTCTGCGGTTTCCGGTTCGGCGGGCGGCGGTTCCGGGTTCCGCGCTGCCGGGCGGCCCGGACGCGCAGGCTCGGGTTCCGGTTCGGGTGGCGGCTGCCACGTCAGGCCGGCGGTCTTCGCTGCGGCTGCGGCCGCGATCAGGACGCCGCGGAGCGCCATCGCCAGATCCGCCTTCGGAGCCTCGACTGCGAGGTCTCCCGCCCGGTACGCGCCGTGCACGGCTGTCATCCGGCCGAGTACCCACCGGCTGCCGCGCCCTTCCGGGCCGCCGGCGAAGTGCGTATTTACCGGCAGGCCGACGCCGTCGAGGGTGACCTGGACGGTGTCCAGCCATGCGGCCGGTTCGGCGGGCTGCCTGCCTGGTTCCCGCCGGCGGAACACCAGCAGGTCGGTGACGACGCGGGTGCCTGCGGTTTCCTGGTGCGCCCCGGACGGCAGCCGGACCGCGGCGACCAGGTCGGCGAGGTCATGCATGTCGCGGCGGGCTGCCTGGCTCTCCGAATCGAGGGTGTACCGGCTGGTGACGACGGCGACGATCCCGCCGGGCCGCGTGAGCCGCAGGCTCTTGACGATGAAGTGGTTATGGATGCTGTGCCGCCCGGGGTTGCCCGCCGGGTCGTGCAGCCGGATGTTGCCGAACGGCACGTTGCCGACCACGGCGTCGAACATGCCGGCCAGCTTCACGTCGGCGAACGAGCCAGTGACGATGCGGGCCTGCGGGCAGCGCGCCCGGGCGATCGCCGCGGTCGTCGGGTCGAGCTCGACACCGGTCATGCGGGCTGCCGGCGGTGCGGCGGCGATGAAGTTTCCCGAGCCGCAGCCAGGCTCAAGCACCCGCCCGCCGGTGAATCCGAGGCGGGTAACGGTTTCCCACACTGCGGCGGCTATGCCGGGGTCGGTGTAGTGGGCGTTCAGGGTGGAGCGGGCGGCTGCGGCTGTTTCCTGGCTGGTGAGCAGTTCGGCGAGTTCGTCGCGTGCCCACTGCCAGGCGGGCTTGCCCGGGTCGAACACGTCGGGGACCGCGCCCCATCCGGACCATCCGGCGAGCGCGGCGGTTTCGGCGGGGGTTGCTGGCCGCTGTTCGTCCTGAAGCTGGCGGATGGTGCGGAGGGCTGCCAGGTTGGCGCGCACGCGGCCGGTCGCGCCGGACGGGACGGCTTGTTTAGCCTGGGCGGGTGCGGGCTTCACTATGGTCGCCGCCGGCGCGGGCTTACTGAGCCCGGCTTTGACAGGCGGGGCTGCTGGCCGTGCGGGCGGGGCCGGCGGTGCGGAGGCGGCCCGCGGCGGCTCGGCAGGCAGGTCGTCGAGCGCGTCGAAGAGGGTCGGCTGCTGTGGTGACGGTGCGCGTTGTCCGCGCCTGCCGGTTACCACCGGCAGCCCGGAATCGTATGCTGCATGTGTCACGCCTCTCGGTCGGTGATGCGAGTGCGGGGTGTGACCAGTCCCGGGACCGTTGGCGCGGTCGCCGGGACACTTGCTGTATCCGAACATACTATCGGATACACGCCTCGTATAAGGGCGTTTCCAGTCAATTCGGACACTCTTACGGGGAGTAGTCGAACAGTCGTTCGGACGGCTGGCTGCCGGCAGGGGAACCGGGCCAGGCAACGCCGCCCGCCCCCGGTGACGCGGGGCGGCCGGCGTTGCGCGCCTGCTATGCGGGCGTCCCGTACATCACCGGCTGGTCGCCGCAGAGCCGCGACACCTTGCGGGTGACGTCCAGGACGGCGTCCTCCACCACCTGCTGCGGCTGGTCGAGGACCACGCAGAACGACAGGCCGCCGTCCTTCGACCACTTGTGCCGCAGCCGGGCGCCGATCGACTTCACCGAGCAGTCGTCGAACGGGGCAATGGCGAGCGTGAGCTGGGTCGGCACCTCAAGCTCGCCCTTGCGGCCCGCCCTGGTGGACACGGTCTCCTCGTAAGCGAACTTGACCTCGCCGGTCGCCAGGCGAATGCCCTGCCCGAACGACGCGGTGACGGTCGCCGACGCGTCCTGCGCCATCTTGAGCAGGTCAGCGGTGTGCATGTCGCCGCTGGCGGACGCGATGTCCCGCACGTTGTCTTCCACGAAGTCCGCGAATTCGGCCTGGCTCATCCAGACGCGGTGCTGGGTGAACCACGTCCGCCATGGCCGCGTGTAGACCAGCTTCAGGACCAGCCGGTGCTGCCCCCACCGGGCACCGTTGGGACCCTCGTGGTGGGCGTCGAGCACGGCGGTGACCGACGTGCTGTCCGGGTCGGCGTAGACCTCGCTGTCCTCGTCGGAATGCCGCTTCCAGTAGCGGGCGAAGCTGGCGGCGTCCCGGACGGTGACGGTGCCGGTCTTGCGGGCCGGCATCTCGCCGGTCAGGTCGATCTGCTCGATCTCGCCGGACGAAGGGTTGAACCAGCCGTACCGGCGGCCGGTCTCGAGCGGCCTGGGTTCGGCGGCGCGGAAGGCGAGGTCACGGACGGTGGCGTTCTCGCCGGGATTAACGGTGCTGTCGTAGCTGCTCATCGGTTTCAGAGGGTTCCGTTCTCGATATCGGCCCGGTCGAACATCGGTTCCATGGACGGGTCGTCGCGGGTGAGCTGGTATCCGGGGCCGTAGAAGAACACCCCGGCATGCGGTGCCTTGGGCGCCTTGACGTCGCTGGCGGCGTGCACTTCGACGGTGCCGTCGCCGCCCTTGAACGGCTTGACGGTGACCCGGAGGGTCAGGGTGCCGGGCCGCCCGTAGGTGGTCACGGCCTCGACGAGCTCGGCCAGTTGCTGGGTGATCTCGTCGCTGACTCGGCCCCGGTCGATTCCGGCCAGGAACTCGGCGAACGGCTTCTGTGCCGCTCCTGCTGTCATGTCATTTGCCAATGTGAGGCTCCTCGGTTGGTTGCGGGCTGGTGGGCGGCGGCGCGGCCCGGGGGCCCGCGGGCTGAGGGGAGGGGCATCAGAAGTCGCCGCCGGCGACGTCGAGCACGGTGAGGCCCATTTCCCGCCACATGCGGATGACCTGGAGCCGGTCGTCGAACACGGCGCGGACGTTGAACCGGGTGCGGACGTGCTGGTCGAACAGTTCGGCCTTGATCACGGCGTCCTGGCGGTTGTCGCCCTGGCGGCGCATCAGCAGCAGGAAGCCGTTGTCGAAGGACCAGTTCGCGGCGACGTGGGTCTCGATCCACATGCCGGTGGCTAGCTCGCAGATTGCGGACCGGCCGGACATGAAGATGACCTGGTGGCCGGACGCGTGCAGTGCCTGAACAACCTCGATGACGGGCCGGTTCGGGGTGTCGTCCGCGACCCGGGTCCAGTCGTACGGCGACCGGTTTCCGCGCAATGCGACGGTTCCGTCGATGTCGCAGATGATGGCGCGGGGGGTGCCGGGCAGCGGCGAGTAAGGGGCTGGCGGGTAGCTAGGCGACATTGGCGGTTTCCTTCGTTACGGGCTGGATGCGGGGCTGGGGGGACTGGCATTCGGCCAGGACGACGGCCACGGCTGCGGCGTCGGCCGGGCTGCGGATCCAGCAGGCGAGCAGGCCGCGGACTCCGTCCGGGTTACGGGCGGCGGTGAAGCCGGCGAGGCTGTCCGCGACCTGGGCGGCACGCCGGACCCGCGGGTCGGGGTCAGTGCGGGTGACGTACCGGAGCATGGGCTGGCTCGCCGCGTCGGCGAGGACCACCAGCAGGGCGGGCATGCTGAACTGCGCCCGCAGGAGGACCCGCGCAACCCCGCAGGCGTCGCGTGCCCGGACGCAGCGGGTGAGGTCCCGCGCCTGCGGGTCGGCGCGTGCGATCTGCCGGTCGCCTTCCCCGGCTCCCCACTCCACGTCGTACGGGTCGGGGCCGGCGTCCGGCCGGATGCCGGAGAACCGGAGCGCGGCGGCCTCAGACGGGCTGAGGGGCGGCGGCGGGGCGTCGCCGCGGTAGCCGACCTTCGCCCACCGTGCCTCGCAGGCCCGGCAGTACGTCACGCCGGGGGTCTTCTCCCGCCCGCAGCCGGGAAACGGGCATACGCGGGGGTCAGGCTGCGCCATGAGCCTGCTCCGCCCGGTGCATGCGGTCCCGGGCGGCAGCCGCGATGCTGCACGCCGTGTCGACCGGCTCGCCGCGGTCCCGGTGCCTGAGCCACGCCCGGTAGGTGCCGCATTCGGTCATCTGCGTGCCCCTCTTGCCGGATCCGGTCAGGGCGGGACCGGGGGCGACGGCGGTGACGTCCCGCAGGCGGCGGGCCGGGCGGTACCCGCACCAGCCGAGCATCTCGCCGGGGGTCTGCTCGACGTCGATCATGGCGGCCAGGACGTAGGGCAGGGCTGCCTGCTGGCCGGGCGTGAGGCTGGCCAGCAGGGCGGCCGCCTCGGCGGGGTCCTCGTCGCGGAGGATTCCGGCCAGGCGGAGTGCCGCTCCGACGACCTGGGCGGCTGCCTCGGGGTCGATGCCGGGCGGGAGGATGTCGGCGATGCCGTTCATGCCGCAACCGCCGGCAGGTGCCACCGGCAGGCCGGGTTCACGGTTACGCGGATCCACCTGCTGCGGTGCGGGCACCAGTCCCACCGGCAGGAGCAGTGGCGGGGTATGTCGCGGATCGCGGCCTGCTCGCGGGCGTTCACTGTGCTGCCTCGGCGGGCCGGGCCTGCGGGAAGGTCTCCCGCAGGGCGGTGATGAATTCCTCGTTCGGAGGCTGGCCGGTCTGCCGGTGCACCGGGTTCTGGCAGGCGGCCAGGACGTCCCGGGGGCTGGCCTCGGGGTCCGTGAGCAGGGCGGCGACGCAGGCGAACGTGCGGGTCCAGGTCCACCCGGCGTTGCGGGCGGCGGCCAGGGCACCCTGAAGCGCCGGTATGTCCCAGCGGGGCCGCATCTGCTCGGCGAGTGCGAGCAGTTCGCGGGCCGCGGGCTGGATGTCGGGGGGGTCGGGATTGGTCATGCGGTTGCCTCCTGTCAGGCGGGCCCGGGGACGGGCAGGAATCGGGTTGCGGGGCTGGGGTCGCGTTCGATGACGGCCCGGCAGTAGGCGGCCGGGTTTGACGGCTGGTGGCCGGTGAGGATGTGGCGGGCGATCTTGCCCGCCCATTCGGCGTCGACGACGCGGGAAGTCCTGGCGTAGACGGCTTTGATGATCGAATCGATCAGGTCCGCGCCGGTACCTACAGGTAGTTGATTGGATACATCAACCACTGATCTAGGTACTGGTATAGGAGGGGTACCTTCACGTGAACCGTTACGTGAACCGTTACGTGACAGGTTCTGACCTGCGGAAACGGTGCTCGCCGAAGGGTCTGTAACCTTTTCGTAACCGTTACGCGGAAGGTACCCGGAAGGTACCGGGAAGGTGCCGGCGGAACCGTTACGCACGTTCTGACCTGCGGAAACAGGTTGTCCACAACCGTTACGGGAACCGTTACGGGAACCGTTACGCGAAGCACCCTGAACCGTTACCTCGGTCTGACCTGCGGAAACCTGCGGCGGTTGCGGGCCACCCCGCTTGCACTCCATGCAGGACACCGCCAGGTTGTCCACAGAATGGCCGCCGTCCGGCGAAAGCGTTACGTAGGTTCCTGAGTCCGGCGCCCGGCCCTTCCCCCACCGCACCGTCCGGCCGCAGAACCGGCATGCGTCCCCGTCCCGGTCGCGGACGAGGCGCTTCAGCTGCGGGTCGCGGTGCAGGGCGGACCGGCGGGCACCCGCCTGCCTCTGCTCCTGCACCTGGTCGCGGCCGCGGATCCGGCACAGGCCGGGGCCTGCCGCCACCCGCCACCCGCCGCGTACCCGCCGGAACATCTCCGCCCTGGCCAGAACCGGGGCGAGCCCGGCAGCGCCGGGGAACAGGCGGGCCAGCACGTGGTCAGGAATCACGCCGTCGCTGAGCGGGTTGTCTCCGACCCAGGACCCGGCGAGTACCCATAGCCCGAGGGCGGCAGGGCTGTCCTGCAGCACCCGGGCTACGCGCTCGTCGGAGTGCATGTGATCGTCCACCAGGAACCACGACAAGGCCTCAGGCCTCCTGTCGCAGCGGGTGGCGGCTGGCTGGCAACGGCTACGCTCCCATCATGCTTACGTAGGACATATTACGTGTGTGACGTTACAGGCTGGAAGAGGGTAGTACCAGCTATCTGCGCCACACGACCGTGGACTTCCGGGTCCGCCGCCCCAGATGCCAGTGCCCGGCCGGGCACTGGTACATCTGAAGGTCCGCCGACTTGTGACGGCGCTTCAGCCGCTTCAGGGCGGCCCGCACGCTGTCCCGGTTCTCGTAGGCGAACTTGTGTGGATGCGAGCACCCCCCTGAACCAAGCGCGGTCGCCCGGAGTGCCGCTTCCCACCGCTTCGCCGCCCGGACGCACCGGGCATGGCCGCGGTGACAGGGACCGTGCCACCTGCGCCTGCAGCCCGGCGGCACGACCAGGGCCGCGCACGTCGGCTCGACGGCCGTGCTCATGACACGGCCGGGTACTCGTCGTGGAGCACGCCGTCGAGCAGGCGGCCGGCCTGCCGCTTGCCGACACGCATCGAATAGGTGCCGTCGGGCCACTCATGAATGCGGGAAGCCCACGGCTCACCGGGGGCCGGGTCTGTCCAGTCCCACCAGTCGGAGCCGTCCTGGCGCATCGACGAGGGGATGAACTTGTCGCTGTGCTCGCCTGCGCTGACGGTGCCCCCGACCCATTCGCCGTGCTGCTTCAGCAGGAACGGGACGCCGGCTGCCGCGCACTGGTCCCTGAGTGACCGGACCCAGCCGGGGTGCATCGGCCGTGCCTTCGGCCCGGACTCGCCGCCGGCCACAACCCAGTCCAGGTGCGGCCCGGTCGCGAGTGCCTCGGTCCAGACGCCGCCGTCGCCGACACCGTCCGGCTCCCAATTCGGGCGTCCCGTCAGCCAGTAAGTGAGCCTCGGGCGCCCCCCGAGGTGGTCGACGGGGCCGTTCAGGTCGACTGGGCCGAGCAGTGGCTCGGCGCTGATCCACCGGACCGTTGCCGGGGTGTCGAGCAGCGCCGGGATGCGGATGTCAGCCCACTGCTGGTTCTCGACGCTGACGCCGAGCCACACGTTCGGCAGGGGCCACGGAGTCCCTTCCAGATCCAGCCCTCGCGCTGCGCTGGCAGCCCAGCATTGCACCTGGAACCCGTCCGAGGCGAGGAGCGACCGCATCCGGCCGTGCCGCTTCGTGAGGACCTGGAACGTGTGCCGGGGTACCAGTGCCATCGTCACGAACACCTGGGCGATGAACTCGTCCGGCACGCTGTCGTGGAACAGGTCCGCCATCGAGTTGACGAAGATCCGGCGCGGCTTCCGCCATTTCAGCGGCTGCTCGAGCCGGTCCGGCGCCAGCCTGACCGTCCCGTTGAACTTGCCGCCCTCAGCCAGACCGGCGTACAGCGGCAGATGCGCCAGCCGGCCCGACGCCTCCCGGGCGGCGTAGCAGTTATCGCACCCGTCCGAAACATGGGTGCAGCCGACGACGGGATTCCAGGTGGCTCCCGGCGTGCCATCCTCGCCGCGCGTCCATTCGATCTTGGTCTTGTCACCCATCAGTGGTGTCTCGCTTTCTGTGCGGTGGTGCCGTAGGCGGCGATGCGGGCGGCGTGGTGGCGGTCACGGCGAACCGCGCCGTGAGCCATCCACACCACGGCGGCGAGAATGAAGACGAGACCGGCCACGTCAGTCACTGCCAGCCTCCGAGGACCCCCGCCCGGCCAGGCAGGCGTGCACCGAGCTGGCGGTAACGAGGGTCTGCCGCCCCGGCTGCGGCACGTTCTCGAGCACCCCGTCGCGGCCAAGCCGCCGCACCTGCCGGTGAGAAATCCCGAGCAGCACGGCGGCATCGTCGCGGCTCATGGTTCCGTCCGGCACGCCGCTGCCCGCCCGCCCGGCGGCGGACGGACGCTGCCGGTTACCGCCGCTGCCGTGCTTCCGGACGACGGCCCGGGCAAGCACCAGGTTCGACCAGCCGAGCAGGACAACGGCGGTCTCACCGACGATCATCGGGTCACCGCTTCCGGCCCGTACCAGGCCACCTCGCGGCCCCGGTCGTGACAGGCGTCGAATTCGCGGCCTGCCGCCAGGACGTCCGCAGCCGTCTGCTGCAGCGAAGCCTCGGCAGCACCGCTTACCCCGAACGGCTGCACTGCAGCAGCCGGAACCGGATCGGCGGGGTCGAAGAGGTAGCCGTACTCGGGATGGTCAGCGATTACGGCTTCCCACCACGGCCTCACGGCCGCAGGCCGGGTTTCCGGCTCGGGGGCTGGTGGCTCCTGCGGGGGGCCGGGTTCGGCGGCAGCGGCTGGCGCGGCCGGGGCGGGACGCTGCCGGGTTCGTGCCGGCGTCCGCGGGCTCGAGGTTCGGGTCTGCCTGGGTGACATGGCTACTCCTCAGCGCTGTCGGGAAAGAGGGGAATGAGACGCGCCGTGATGTCGGCGAGCTCGGCGGCATAGTTGTCGATGACGGGCTGCAGGGTCTGGTCGCGGGCGGTCAGGACGGCAGTCACGTAGGCGGGGTGCCGGCGGCGGGCTTCCTCCTGCCGGGCTGGCCGGGGTCGGCGGCACCGCCACCGGCCGGCGGCGGTGGTCAGGCGGGGCCTGGCGAATATCCACGCCACGACGCTGAAGATCAGCAGCCAGGAGACGACGCAGAGCAGGCCGATTACCTTCAGGGCGTCGCCGATCACTGCCTGCCGTCCTCGCTGCCGCCGACCCGGAACGTGCCGTCGCGCAGGGCTTCCTTCAGCCCGGTAGTGAGCACCGCCTCGCGGTGCTTCCGGTCCCGTTCCGCCGCCTTGACGGCTTCCCGGGCCTGCTCGGGGGTAAGGTCACGCTTCCTGGACACTGGCTGCTCCTTCTGGTGCTGGGCAGCGTGTCCGGGTGCCGTCGCCGTGCAGCAGAAACCAGTCCTGCTCATGGGCGTAAATCACCGGCACGCTGCCGGGATCGATAGGGGGGTTCGTGTTGGCGCGGATCCACAGGCCGCGCCTTTCGGCGTCCGAGTTGCGGTCCTCAGCCAGCCGGTGGCACCCCGCCGACGTGGCCGACCCGCAGAGGGTGATCAGGTTGGCGGGGTCGTGGCCGCCGGCCTGCCGCCGCATACGGTGCTGAAGCGACCACCACATGCCGGGCGTGATAAGCACCCCGCATCCGGCGCACCGGCCACCGTCCCGCCCTGCGACCAGGGCGCGGGTTCCGGCCGGCGCGTCGTTACGGGCAACCCGGCCCGACCGGGTGACATGCCACCCGCCGCACTGGCGGCAGGCGGTCACCCGCTGCTCGCCGCCGGTACGGTCCGCCCGCCGTGCGGCGGCACGGTCGGCGTCAGCCTGGCTGGCGTAACGCTTCCCGCACCGCCGCATCGCAGTGCCACGCTTCACAGCAGGCCCTGCCGCTGCGAAGCGAGCGCCGCCTGCCTGTGGTCCCGGATGTGGGGGCACGCGATGCTCATGTACTTGAGCCGCGACGTGGCCTGCCTGCCGGGACCTGCCGTCACCCCGGCCCACGAGCACACGCAGGTGCCGGGAATGTCGAGGGTCGGGATAACCACTACCCCGGCAGGCAGGCCGGGACCGGGCTGAAACTTCTCGTCGCGGGCTGAGGGACCCGTCAGCGGCTTGGTCACGACGCACCACCCGGCAGGAACCGGTCAACCCACGCCAGTCCTTCGCGGTCCAGCGAAAGCTGCGCCCTGGTGACGGCGACGTAGGCGAGGCGGGCGTCCGCCGCAGGCACGTCCGGCTGGGTGCCGTCCTCGTTGCGCTTCGGCGCCCGGAAGTCCCTGGCGATCCGAACCGAGTTCCACTCCAGGCCCTTGGCCTTGTGCGCGGTGGACACCACCACGTCGGCGGTCCGCTCGTCGCTGAGCGAGTCAACGACCCGGATGATCTCCTCCGGTCCGTGGTCGTCGATCAGCTTGACCAGCACCTGCAGGTCGCTTCCGGCCGGGTCGTTCTCCGCGTAGTCCTGCACTTCCGCCCACGACCCGAAGGCGAACAACTCAGGGTGGCTGGTGGGCCTGCCTGCCTTCAGCGCTGCCGCTGCTTCCGCGAGTGCCTTAAGCGGCTTGCCGCCTCCGACGATCGCCGTCCGGTTTCCGGCCGCGATGGCGTCCATCGCCTCTTTGATCGCCCCGCCGTTGGTGCGGCACAGCACCGCGTCCGGGTATTCCAGCGTCCGGAGAATCGACGAGATGCGGGGCGACCCCTCCACCTGCATGTCGGTGTCGAGCAGGCTCAGCCACTTATTCGCCTCGCGGGCAACCGCCGGCCCGAACCGGAACGACTGGGACAGGGTGAACTGCCTGCCCCCGAACGCGTCCATCGCGTTCTGCGCCCCCCGCCAGGTGTAGATCTCCTGGTTCGGGTCTCCTACGGTGACGAGCCGCAGGTTCTTCTGCGCGACCAGGATCGCGGCGATCACCGGGTCGGCGTCCTGCGCCTCGTCGAAGAACACGTAGTCGGCGTCAAGCTGCGGGTCGGTGAGCTGGAACTGCTTCAGGTAGCAGTCGTGGCTGTACTTGAGCCTCCCGGCCGCCCGCGCGGGGTCGTCGGACGGGATGGTGAGGTCTTCCCACGCCTTGCGGGCCAGGGGCACCAGCACCTTGCGGAGCACGTCCATGGCCTCGATCGAGTCGAGGCCGTTCTTGGCCGGAACGTGCTGCCGGTCCGGTTCCCGGTCAGCGGACCGCATGAACCGGCCGACTGTTTCCATGACGAGCCTGGCCACCTGGTCGGGTGCCAGCTTCCGGTCGCCGGTCACCTGCAGCGGCTCGTTGATGCCGAGGATCTTCGCGGTTTCCCGGGCCGGCACCCTCGGGCTGTCCAGGCGGTCCCGGTAATGCACGCCGACTGCCCGGAACGCGAGCGAGTGCGCCGTGGAGCATGCCACGTTGCGGGGAAGCTTCCGCTTCGCCTCGGCTGCAATCGCCGCGTTATAGGCCAGGTACATGCCTCCCGCCCGGGTGGCCTGGCCGAGCATGACCAGCGTGCTGGTCTTCCCGGCTCCTGCGGCCGCCCGGATGGTGAGGTTGTCGCTGGTTCCCGTCCAGGCGTCGAGTACCGCCTGCTGCTCACCGGTCGGGGTGAGTGCTGCCCTGCTCCCCCGGCCCGCCGGGCGGGGTGCAGGTGCCGGGCCGGGTGGCTCCTCGGCGGTCTCGACGGGTTCCGGTGGCGGGGGTGGCTCGTCCGGTGGCTCGTCCGGCGGCGGGGGAAGCTCACCGGGGGGTTCCGGGTCACTGCACCCGCCACATGCCGGGTCTTCGCACCCGGCCGCGTGCGTTACCTGCGGCCCGGAGTCCAGAGCGCCTGCAACCGGCTCAGCCGCAGTGACAGGCGGCGCTACCGGCTCACCCCACTCGTTGATGACCCCCGCCTCGATGGCCTGGGCGATGAGCCGGTCCGCGTTCGGCACCGGCTTGTAGGTGAACTCCCCGGTCGGGTCCAGATACTCGACGTCCGCGACCTTCACCCGCTCGCCGAGCAGCAGGTTGGACACCTGCCCGCCGTTCTCCCGCCACTCCTTCTCGTACCGGGCACGCGCATCGCCGGTCAGCGCCGTCTTCACGTACTCGCCGCAGTTCGCGGTGATGAACTCGACGACCTTCGGGTCCCGCAGGGCACGCGGGTCAATCACCTGCTCAAGGTCCGTCGAGTCGTTCAGCGCGGCCACCAGGAGCAGTTCGTCCTCGTCGACCTTCCAGACTTCCCCGCCCCGCTGGATGGAGATAAGCCCGAGCCTGGTGCCGTCCGGCATCCGGACCTCGACGTTGGGGACACCCCGCATGCGGGCCGGCCGGAACAGGCCCTGCGCACCGTCCCGGACGGCCTTCAGGTTGGCTGCCGCCTCGTTGGCGCGGGCCTTCATGATGGCGATCCGCATGGCTGCCTGAGCCAGTGCGGGGTCGACCGGCCGGATGTCGCCTTCGTCCGGCCGGGTGACCGGGGCGGTCACGCGCTTGCCCCGGCCATGAGGTTCCGGCGGCGCTCCGTCACGGCCGTCGTCAGGTGCACGGTGTCAGCCGGGCTGATCTGCCCGTTGCGGATGGCGGGGCCAAGCTCCCGCTGCATGTCGTTCAGCGCGTCAACGTCGGTGACGGCGTCCAGCCGGGTGAACCAGTCGTCCATCCAGGCGTTGCCCGCCGGGCCGCCCTCCTGGATGGTGGTCCCGGCCGGGGTCTCCTGCTCGCCCGCAGGGGTCTCGGGCCCGGCTGGGGGCTGCTCCGGCTGCGCCGGGCCGGGTGCCGCCTTGTCCGCGGCGGGGGTGGTCTGCCAGGGGTCGTCGTCCGGCGGGGGGGCCATCCTGCGGGGGCCCGGCGCCGGCGGCGTTTCCTGCCCGCCGCCGGCGAACTGCTCACGCGCCTCGGCGGCCTTGCCCCGGTTGATAATCAGCTGCCCGAGGGTCAGCGGCTCGTCGAACTCATCGGTAACCGCCGCGCCGAGCAGGCCCGCCTGGCTGACCTGCTTGTACAGGGACCGCAGGTCCTCGTACGAGGCTGTGTCGCCGAGCGCCTCGGCCCGGTAGTCGGCCGCCGTCTTGGTCGGCGCGCCGTCGGTGAGCCATTCGAGGATCTCGTGGGCCATCTGAGCGTCCGGCCGGCGGATCACCGCGCCAGCCAGCTCGGGGCACCGCGACTTGGACACGACCAGCGTGTTTTCCAGGTCCATGTCGCCGACGAGGTCGAACTCGTACTCGATGCCGTCCCGCTGGACGGGCTGCAGCCCGAGCTTCTTCGGCTCCTTGCGGCCGCGATCGTTCTCGACAACCTCGTAGGCCGTCTTGACCCGCATGGTGACGATGACGTGGCCGGGGTAGCCGAGGATCGCCTCGATCATCTCGGACTCCATCGGCCGGGCTTCCTTCCACCCACCGAACGAGTTGCCGCCGTAGCTGCGCTTCGCGGCGTTGTCGACCTGCTCCAGCATTCCGCCGGCCCCGGCCCAGAACTTGGACAGCGAGTCGATGATGACGGTGTCGTAGCCCTGGGCTGCCGCGGCGGCGAGGGCCTTCGGCAGGTCGCGGGGGTCGAACCGGTGCAGGTTGAGCGCGTCGAAGGCGAACAGGCCGCGCCCGTTGACCCTGGCGTACTTGGACGCCGAGCCGCGTTCGGTGTCGATCACGGCGACCCGCCCGCCGAACGCGGTGGCCAGGGTCAGGGCGGTGTACGTCTTGCCCGACCCGCTGGGTCCGGCAAGCGCGATCCGCGCCTTGGCTTGTGCCCGGGTGGCGGGCGCGAAGGTGAATGTGGACACTGACTGATTCCTTTCCTAGGGGTGGTGGGGAGGTAGGGGGCTAAGCACCGAGCCACCGGCCGTCGCTGATGGCCTGGGCGGTGTAGAAGGCGGCGGCGGCCTGGTCGTGAACCTCGGCCGCCAGCAGCAGCGCGACCCGCATTCCGACGCGCCCGGACGCCGCCATCTGCCCGACGATGTGCCGGTAGGCGTCGAGTGCCGCGGCTTCCTGTGACGCCCGGCGGGCCAGGTCCGCGAACTCGGCAAGGGTCTGCTGGTCGATGAAGCTCAGCGGCGCCGCCGGCCGGAACCAGCGGTCGCGGGGCTCGCGGTGGCGTCCCGGCACACGGCGGCGGAACGGGCGGCGGCTCAGCAGGCCGGACAGGGTGACGGCTGCGGGGGTCATGACGCCTGCGCCAGCGGCTCGGTCTCGACGACCTCGAACAGGTCCTCGAAGGCCAGGTCGGGAAATGCGGCCAGGGCGTGTGCGATGGTCCGCACTCCGGGGGCGATCTCGCCGTTCAGCATCCGCCGTACCGTCCACCGGCTGATTCCCAGGTGGTCGGCGAGTGCGTCGGGAGTGGTGAGTCCCAGCCGTTTCGCGTGCCTTTGAAGCTGGCTTACGCGCAGCTGCACGACTGGTGTTGCGGGAGGGGTGGCTGACATACCGTGACTGTACTACGTGCGTGCATGCATGCACGCACTTTTCTGCTGGTCAGCCTTCATATATTCCCGAATGCGTGCAAGCATGCACCTATCCGGCCCAGGGAAACGAGGAGAAACCGGTCACATCCCAGGCCAGAACCACCGTGCTAGGGTGCATGCATGCACCCGGCGCGGGATGTGGGGACGATCCTGAACGAAATCAGGACCCGAACCGGACTAGACAAGCAGGGCCTCGCCCGTCTGGGCCCCGTTCACCCGTCGCTCATCAGCCGGTGGACCGCAGGCAAGACCCGGCCCGACTACGAGCGGCTGCGCCTGGTCGCCGACGGCGTGCGCCGCCAGCATCCCGACCTCGCCGACCTCGCCGACGAGCTTTTCACCGCAGCCGGCTACAGCAACCAGCCGGAACCCCCCGACCTGGTGCGGGAAAACTGGTCAGACGCCGCCGTCCGCGAGATCTGGCGGAACCGGCGCATCCCCGCCGCAGAGCGGGAAAGCCTCATCGTCGAGTACCTGGCGGCTGCCGCCGGACTCACCGACCGCGAACGCGAGGTGCTCCGCGCGTCGCCCTCCGCGTTCCGCCGCCTGGTCGAGGAACGCGGAAAGGTACAGCAGGGCTGACAGCCCCCCGCCTGCTACGACACCTGCTCAGACTCCTGCCGCGGGACCGCGAACAGCCGCCGGGATCCCGCAGGCGGTTCCGGCGGCGGCATGATGCCCGCAGCCTGGCACATGCTGTCCAGGGTGCTCATGATCATCCGGCAGCGGAGGTTCAGCATCTGGATGTCCCGCAGCACGGCCGGGCTGGCGTCCGCTGGCTGCCCGGCAGGCTCGTCCCTGCGGCTGTCTTTAATGCGGGCTTCCAGCAGCAGGGCGTGCGCGACCCGGTCCGCGAAGATGATGACAGCCGTCACCGGGTACAGCGACTGCGGCACGATTCCCAGGATGACCAGGGCGTAGATGCCGCCTGCCAGCAGTACCGGGCCCCACCAGAACCGGGACGGCGTCAGCAGCCCCGGCCGGAGCCGCACGGCAGGGGCGGGGGCGTTTCTGGCGTGACGGGGACTACGGCCTATGTGCACGATCGCCTTCCTTTCGCTCACCGGGCGGCCGGCTTCATGACTCCGGTATGCGGCCGCGCCCCGCAGCCGTCCTGTAACGCCCATTCTGCGAATTCTTTACCTGACGGTACGTTATATCGCGCTATCCGGTGCACTAACGGCAGTCTTAACCAGACCTTTAAACAGAATGAAACGGGGCCGCTTCCACCGAGGCTCCCCGCCAGTCGCCGCCCCCCGCACCGCGCCGTACCGCCGCCAGGCCAATCGCGGCCGCAGCCCCCGCGTCCACCGCGACCACGACCATCCGCCACACCCGGTCGCCGCCTTCCTGGGTCACCGCCAGCCGCGAAACGGCGGCATCTGCCCGCGCCCGCCGCCCGCCCCGGACTTGCGTTACCCGCGCCCCCGGTGCGCGAACCGTCACCTGGTACGCGCCGACCGCGAGAACAAACGCCCCGCTTCCCTGCCTGAGCGCCACCAGCCCCTCGTCCCGGAGCCGCCGGTGCGCTATGCCCGCCGACTCCGGGGAAACGTGATGCATGGCCGCCAGCTCGGCGCGGGTAGGCAGCCGGTCACCTGCCTGGTATTCCCCGGCCAGGATCTTGCGGCGAAGATCCGCGGTGATCGCAGCGATCGTCGCTGCCGCACCTGCGGGCGTCATCGTCTCCCCTGTCTCGGCCGGAACGTGATCTACATCGTAGGGACCGCCAGCCGCGGGACAAGGTTCCGCGTCTGCCTTGACCGGAGGGATGTCGGGCATATGCTGAGCATAGAACGTAATGCACTACGGACTGAGAAGGCGATATGGCGACCCCGACCCAGGAACCCGGCAGCGACCCGGCCGTCTCCCCGGCCATCTACCTGGTGCCTGCCGGCACCGAACCCGAGGCGGCGGCCGTTCCCGCCCCGGCATCGCCGGGTGACGGCCAGCCCCCCGGTGACCCGCCGCGGCTTGAACTCGTCGCACCGGACCCGGACCCGGAAGGGCTGCCTGTGCGGCGGCCCATCGTCCCTGTCCCCATTCAGCCGGGAAACCTTCGCGGCACCATCCGGTACCAGGCAGCCCTGCGCTCCTACCAGACCGCATTCCACCTGCTCCGCATCCCGTACTACGTCCTGCTGTACCTCTGGTACTCCGCCCGCGGCGTGCTCCGGCTCACCGGCCGCCTGTTCCGCTGGTGGCACTGGCCCGAGGGCTGGATGCTGGAATCAGTCGCCGTCGCCGCCGGCCGGCCCGGCCACCGCGAGGCAATCCAGGCCCACACCGAAGGCAAGAAGACCCGGGCCGCGCGAGGCCGGATCATCGTCCTGCTCGCCACCGTCGCCGCCGCGGTCATCGCCACCGCCACCCTGCTGCTGCCTGCCTGGGTCTGGCCGATGGTCGGCGTTGTCGCCGTCTTCGTCCTGGCCGAGCACGGCAAGCCCCGCGGTGTTCCGGTGATCCGCCGCGCCGTCGTCCCCGCCGCCCTCCAGCCGCCTACCGCCGAGACCATCACCAGCGCCCTCGCATCCATCGGCATCACAGCGATCACCAAGGCGGTCGACAGCGGCGAGGGCCTGCGTTTCCTGACCGACCCGCACCGCGACGGCGACGGATGGCGGACCGACATCGACCTGCCGCCAGGCGTCACCGCCGGCATGATCATCCAGCGCCGCGAGCAGCTTTCCGCCGCCCTGCGCCGCCCCCTGTCCGCCGTCTGGCCCGAAGGCGTGCGCGAGGAACACGAAGGCCGCCTCGTCCTGTGGATCGGCTACCAGGACCTCTCCAAGACCAGGCCGAAGCCGTGGCCGCTCACCAAGACCGGAACCACCGACGTCCTCGGCGCGCTCCCGTTCGGCCACGACCCCCGCGGACGCCTCGTCTCCGTCCCCATGTTCGAGCTGAACTGGCTGATCGGCGCCAGCCCCGGCCAGGGCAAGACGAACGCCGTCCGCGTCCTCGCCCTCGGCGCCGCCCTCGACCCTCTCTGCGACCTGTGGATCCACGAGCACGCCGGCAAAGGCGACCTGGAGCCGCTCGCCCAGGTAAGCGACCGGTACGTGTCCGGCCTCGACGACGAGTCCGTCGAGTACACCCTCGACTCGGTGCGCCTCCTGTACGACGAACTGCAGCGCCGCTCCCGGATCTGGAAGACGCTGACCCGCGAGCAGAAGCCGGACGGCAAACTCACCCGCGAGCTCGCCGAGCAGTACGACATGCCGCCGATCGTGTGCGTAATCGACGAATGCCAGGTGGCGTTCGGGCACCCCGAATACGGTCCGGAGATCGCCGAGCTGCTCGGTCACGTCGTCCGGCTCGGCCGCGCCTACGGCCTGATCGTGGTCCTGTCCACGCAGCGGCCGGACAAGACCGCGATCCCGACCAACATCAGCGGCAACATCCTGATGCGCTTCTGCCTGAAGGTGCCGGGCCACGTCGAGAACGACATGATCCTCGGAACCAGCGCGCACGCCAACGGGTACCGGGCGACCGTGTTCCGCGCCAGGACGGACGCCGGTCTCGGCTGGCTGAAGGGCGAGTCCGACCCCGCCGTCGTCCGGACTGACTACCTCGACCTGCCGGCCGCGCACCGGATCGCCGCCCGCGCCCGCGTGCTCCGCGCCGCCGCCGGCCGGATCACCGGCTACGCCGCCGGACATCACGACGAGGAGGCCCGGAACTTCCTGGCCGACGTGCTCACCGTGTTCGGCAGCGACGACAAGCTGTGGGCCTCGACGATCGCCGGGCGGCTCGCAGACCGGATACCCGAGGCATACGCCGACGTCACTCCGGTCGCCGTGTCGTCCCAGCTTCGGAACCTCGGTGTCGAGATCAAGAACGTCCGCGAGCCAGGCGAGCAGCCGCAGCGCGGCTGCGAGCGGTCCGCGGTCCGCGCCGCAGCGGCGGGCCAGTGACCTCCCGCGCCGGCCGGCCGGGGCCGCCACGATCCCGTAACCGCGTTACGAAGCTACTACACGCCCTGACCTGCGGAAACGCTGTGCGGTGTAACGGTGTTACACGGCTGCGGGCCGCTGACCTGCACTGTTACGCCGTTGCGGCACAGGGCACGCCCGCCGCCGGGCCGGCTGGTCTAGACAGCGAGGATTCATGGCCCCCCGCAACGACGAGCACTACTACGCCGACTGCGACGACCCGGACTGCCCCCGCTACCCCTGCCGGGTCTACAAGGAAGGCGCGCAGGCCGGGTACTGGCGCGGCTACATGGACGGCGAGTCGTCCGGGTTCGCGTCCGGGTTCGCGGCCGGCCTGGCTGCTGGCAGCAGCGCCGCTGCCGTTTAGCCACCTGAACCCCGGCCTGATCGCGCTCGCCGTCCTGCTCCTGACCGCCGGGTACGTCCTGCTCGCCTACCGCCGCCCGCTGCACCGCTGCCCCCGCTGCCACGGCCAGCGGGTCGAGCAGCACCACCAGCACGTCCCGCGCCCGTTCCGCTGGTTCCCGCGCTGGCGCCCCGGCACCCGGGCCTGCCGCCGCTGCCAAGGCACCGGGCACGCGGCCCGCCGGTTCGCCCCCGCCATCCACCGATTCGCCCGCACCATCCGCCGAGAAAAGGAGCACACGCAGCCATGATCGTCCTCGCCGACACCGCCTACCTGATCCTGTTCCTCGTCAGCCTGGGAGTCCTGGCCCTGTTCAGCTACCTGGTCCTGATCCTCTACATGCACCGCGACCTGCACTGGCGGCCCGGGGACGACGTGCCTGCCGCGCCGCCGGACAGCCCGCTCGGCGCCTGGCAGGAAGAAGCCCGCGCCGCCAACGCCACGCAGTACGCCGCCACCCGCCGCTAGGAGAACCCGCCGATGCCCCCGCGCACCACCGTCAGGACCCACCAGCGCACGACCAGGAACGGCGGCAAGACCACCGTCCGGCAGCACAAGCGCCGCTACGGCCCGTCCGCCGGGCACGCCTTCGGCCTCGCCACCCGCTCGTACAAGGCCGGGCGCAAGAAGCGCCGGGTCATCGCCGGGTTCCTGCTCCTGGCCGCCGTCGCCGAGTTCATCACCTGGATCAGCTTCAGCATCACCGCGCTGGCCATGGCCGCAGTCGCCACCGTCCTGATCGCCCTGGCCGTCGTCCTGTCCGGCCGCACCCCCCGCTAGGAGAATCCCCCCATGCTCGAGGTCGTCATCATCGCCGTCGTCGCCTACCTGCTGTTCCACGCCGGGCACTCGCACGCCAACTACCGGCATGGCCGGGCGCGCGGGCACCGCGGCGTCAACCTGTACTGGTCGTCGGCCCGCGGGCCGTGGATCTCGGTGCCCGGACCGTTCGGCACCCGGATCGGCCGGAAGCTGTGACACGCCGCGCCGTCGACGCCCTCGCCGTGGCCGCCGGGCTGGATGAGCCGGCCGCCTGGCCAGCCTGATCGGAGACCCTCAGATGACCACCCGGACCCTCACCGACATCCTGGCCTGGTTCCAGGCACACCAGGCCGCCTACATCGCCGCCGCGGTGCTGGCAAGCGCCCTGGTGCTCGCAGGCGCCCGGCTGCTCCGCTCCGCCCGCCTCGCCTCGATCCTCCGCACTGTCACCCTGCCGCTGGTCCTGCTGTGGGAAGCCCAGGGCCTCTACCGGGTCGGGCTGCGTATCCACGCCCCGGTCAGCATGGCGCTCATCCTGGCCGCGATCACGTCCGCAGCGCTGCTCACGTCAGCCGCCTACGCCGAGCAGTCCCAGCAGAAGCACGGCCGGCTCGGCACCCCGGGCCGGCTCATGTGGGTCATCGCCGTCTTCGAGGCTGCCGTCGTCGCCGCGAACTCGCAGTCGCCGGCCGAGTTCGCGCTGCGGATCGTCCTGCCGCTCCTGTCGGTGATCGTCTTCAAGCTGCCGTACCTGGTGGACCCGGCTGACGACAAGCAGCAGCGGCCCGGGTCGTGGGTATGGACACCCCGCCGGATCGGGGTAGCGCTCGGCCTGCTCGACGCGACCGCCGGCGATCTGCGGACAGTCCAGTCAGAGCGGCATGTGCGGCGCCTGGTCGCGCACGCGCTCGGCTACCACGACGGCCCGGCCGTGTTCCGGTGGTGGCACCGGCGCCGGTTCACCCGGCTGATGCGGATGGCAACTGAGCCGATGCTGGACGAGACGGTGCAGCGGATCGAGCGGGTCCGGTCGGGCCTGTCCCGGGTAGCCCCGCCGAAACCATCCGGCAGCCCTTCCGGCAGCCCTTCCGGAGAGTCTTCCGGGGACCCTTCCGGGAACCCGTCCGAGACACCACCCGAGGTGGCATCCGGGAAGACGTCCGAAACGGCATCCGAGACGACTGCCGGGACGGTCCCGAAGCCGGCTCCGAAACGACCCCGCAAGCCCACCCCGGCACAGGCCCGGAAGATGACGGCGGAAGACCTCGCACTGGTCGCCGCGGACCTTCTCGGCCCCGACCCGTCGAAGCAGGCGGTCATGCGGGAACTGCACGTCGGCGCGCCGAAGGCAGCCGCGATCCTCGACGTGCTCCGCGACCCGGGCGCGGAGATCATCCCGCTCGCACAGGCAGACACCCGCGGGTAACGACACCAGGAAGGAGGTGGACGCGATGGCGAAGGGCAGCAAGGACGACATCCAGGCGTGGATGGACAAGCTGGCGGAGAACGACGCCGAGCACGGCCGCGACAGCAAGACCAACCCGAACAACCAGCCCAACGGCAAGTAGGTCCAACCCCCCGTGCCCGCGGCGCGGCACCCAGCCCATCGAGGCGGTGCCGCGCCGCGTTCCACATCCCGGTTCCCGCACGGGAATACGGCCACCTTGGCCACGTCGTTTCGTTCCGTCACAGCCGGTACCGGAACCGTCATGATTGACCCATGCACGCCCCGCCCTCACCTGTCACATCCGTGCCTTCCCGCAACCCCGCCCCGGCGGAGACCCCGGCGGCATGAGCCAGATCTGCCCCGGCTCCTGCAACAGCTCCTACCGGCGGGCCACAGCCCTCTACCACGCCGCCGTGGCCGCCTACGATCAGCAGCTCGCCGCCCTGCCCGAAGGCGACCCGGTCCCCGAACCTCCCGCCCCCCCGGACGTGACACCGTGGGAAGGTGACCCCGTCTGGTGTTCCCGCTGCCAGACGGTGATCCGCCGCAGCCTCGCCGAACTCGACGACCTTGCCGCCCAGCTTGCCGCCATTCCGCCCGGCGTCCGCCCGGCCAGCGACGTGCGCCGGGAAGCCGTCAAAGTCACCGTCTCGCAGGGACATCCGTCTCCGTCCCCGTCCGCCGACGTGCTCGACGAACTGCAGCGCTGGCTCACCGGATGGGAAGGCGACTACCGCCAGGAGCGAGGCTGGCCGTCACCACCGCCCCGCGGCCTGCTGTCTACCGTCATCACCGCGTCCTGTGCGTGGCTCGGCGAGCACCTGTCCGGCCCGGCTGGCCTGCTGGCGTGGCCGCATGCCGAGGACTTCGGCAGCCAGGCGCTCCGCTGGCATCGCGAACTGCGGGCCCGCGCCCACGCCTCCAGCTTCGCCCGCCACGTCAAGAAGCCGTGCCCCGCCTGCACCCGGTACACCCTCTGGGAGCGCGTCGGCGAAGACTACGTGTCGTGCGTCTACCAGGAATGCGGGCGCCGCCTGACACGCGAGGAGCTTGCCCGGCTGCCTGCTTGATCAGCACCCAGCCGGGCTGTGTACAGTGATGCCAGCAGCAGACGAATGCCCTGGCACCCGCCGGGGCTTTTTCATTGTCCGGGGAGGTGCCTCCCTGGACGTCTCAGCACGGCACTTCACCGACACCGGAACCCCGCTGCTCACCGCAGCCGAATGCGCCGCGATGCTGAATATCCGCGCCCGCACCGTCTACGAGTGGCGGCGCCGCGGATTCCTGGCGGTCCGGGGCCTCGACGAGCAGAACCGCGAACTCTACGACGCCGCCGAGGTCGCCTCCGTGCACGCCACCCCCGGCCAGCGGAAGAAGGCAGCCTGATGGACCTCATCTGCCGGTCCTGCCGGCGCGGTAACTGCGAGGCCTGCTCAGACCCGAACTGCTGCTGCAGTCACGACGACGCGGAAGCGGCCCGCGCCCGCGCAACCCAGCCGAACAGCGTGGTCTGAGGAATGCCGAGTTCCCGGGCGACCTGCATTACCGGCTGCCCCTGCCCGAGTACCCGGTCAACGGCGTCGAGCCGCATGTCGGCCGGGTAGGACCGCCGCTTCTTCGGCCCGCTGCCCTTGCCCGGCATCTCGGCGCGGGCAATCACCACCGTGCTCAGCTTCCACAACGGCCGCCGGTTCAGGTCCAGGTCGGGTTCCGGCCACGCCCCCCACGCCCCGCGGCCTTCCTCGCCTCGCTGCCGACGGCCCCGCGCCCGCAGGTGGTAGTGGCGGATCACGCCCTGCTGCAGGCCGGTGAATTCAGCGACCCGCGCATAGTCGGCAAGGTCGTCAAGCCACCGGTACGGAGCCAGGGCGGCCCGGGCCCGCTTCATGCGGGCCGCCTGCCACGCCTTCAGAGTGCGCTTTCCCTGCTCGTCAAGCCCGCTTGCCTGCCACGCCTCCCGCACCACGTCCACCAGGTCCGCGCACGTTGGCCTGCCGTCACTAGTAACCATCTTTAACGTCCCTCCACTCTCGTGACCGACGTTAACACGATTCAGCATTTCGGAGGCTCGCGTTGCCTGCTCGTTTCGTTGAGACGCGGGAAGTGCCCCTCGACCAGCTCACCAGGTTTCCCGGCAACGCCCGCCGCGGCAACGTCGACGCGATCCGCGCCTCGATCCGCCGCAACGGCCAGTACCGGTCCCTCGTCGTCCGCCAGTGCGACGACGGCGCGATGGTGATCCTCGCCGGCAACCACACGTTCGACGCCATCAGCGCCGAAGGCCACCCCGACGCCCGCTGCGAGATCATCACCTGCACCGACAGCGAAGCCGCCCGCATCAACCTCGCCGACAACCGGTACGCCGAACTCGGCAGCTACGACAACACGGACCTCGCCGCCCTGCTCGCCAGCCTCGACGGCGACTACGAGGGCACCGGGTGGGACGCCGACAGCCTCGACTCGATCAACGCCCTGCTCGCCGCTCCCGACCTCGACGACCTGGCCAAGGAACTCGGCGACCCCGGCAAGGACGACACCTGGCCGTCGGTCCGCATCAAGGCCCCGCACCACGTCGTCGCCGCCTGGAACGACCACCTCAAGACGTTCGGTGACGACGCCGCGGCCGCGTTCGCCAAGCTGCTCGGCGTCGAGATCGAGCCGTGAACCTGACCTACCCCGTCGACGCCCTGGTGTCGTACCACTACTACAAGCGCGACGAGCAGATGGCAGCGGTCACCGCCCCGGGCCACCTGCGCCTCATCGGCGACTCCGGCGCGTTCTCCGCATACACGCAAGGCAAGCCGGTGCAACTGGCCGACTACGCCGCATGGTGCCTTCGCTGGGAGAACCACCTGCAGTGGGTCGCGGCACTCGACGTCATCGGCGACCCCGACGCCACCTACCGGAACTGGCGGATCTTCCGCGACATCCACGGCATCCGCGCGATCCCGACCGTCCACGCCGGCGGCCAGCCCGAACTGCTCGACCGGTACGCGGCCGAAGGCTGCGACTTCGTCGGCCTCGGCGGCCTCGTCGGCCTGCCGCCAGCCCGCGTCTTCCCGTGGGTCGTCGCCATGGTCCGGTACGCCCGCGACCACCACCCGCAGATGCGGTTCCACCTGTGGGGCATCACCAACAGGAAGATCCTCGCCTCCGTCCCGGTCTACTCAGCGGACTCGTCCGGGATCATGGGCGCCGCCTACCGGTTCGCCCGCGTCGACCTGTTCGACCCGGTCCGGCAGGTCGTCCGGCCGATCTACCTCGACGGCAAGCAGCCCTACGCCGAGCACGCCATCCTCTCCGGCGTCTACGGGATCGACCCGAAGCTGATCGCCCGGTCCCGGCCCGGGAACAAGCCGCTGCTCGTCAAGCTGTCGGCTGCCTCCACCCAGCAGTACGCGGCCTGGCTGCAACGGCGGCACAACGTCCCCGCCCCGACCTGGGGACTACGAGGCCCGTCCCTGCCCGGCATCCGCATCCATATCGTCGACTCCGCGGCGATGATGCTGGTGGCGCCGTGAACCTGACCTACCCGGTTGACGCGCTCGTCTCCTACCACTACTACCGGACCGACCACGACATGACCGCCGTGACCCGGGCCGGGCACCTGCGACTGATCGGCGACTCCGGCGCGTTCTCCGCATACACCCAGGGCAAGACCATCCAGCTAGGCGAGTACGCCGCCTGGTGCCGCCGCTGGCACGACCACCTTTACTGGTCGGCCAGCCTCAACGTCATCGGCGACCCCGACGCCACCTGGCGGAACTGGCGGGCGCTTCTCGAGGCCGGTGTCCAGCCGGTCCCGACCCTGCACGCCGGCGGGGACGTCAAGTGGATCGACGCCTACGCCGAGCAGGGCGTCGACTTCATGGGCCTCGGCGGCCTGGTCGGCGTCGCGCCCCGCGCCCTGCCGTGGCTCGTCCATGTCTTCCGGTACGCCCGCGACAACCACCCCGCCATGCGCTTTCCACCTATGGGGCGTGACCAGCCGCAAGATCCTGGAAGCACTCCCGTTCTACTCGGCCGACTCGTCCGGCATCATGGGGACCGCCTACCGGTACGGGCGGCTGCGCCTGTTCGACCCGCGCACCACCCGGGACGTGTCGATCCTGCTGAACCGGACCGACCCGCACAAGCATCGTGACCTGCTCGCCCTCTACGGGGTCACGCCCGGCGAGATCGACCACTCCGACGCCTCCAACCGGACCCTCCTGATCCGCCTGTCGGCTGCCTCCACCCAGCAGTTCGCGGCCTGGCTGCGGAAGCGCCGCCCGATCACCCCGCCGACCTGGGGCATCAACAACGCGGCGCCGGGTCCGCGGGTCCACGTCGTCGCCGCGTCCGGCACCAGCGACTACCGGGCACTCGAACCTGACGACGGGCCGCGCATCCACCTGGTCGACACGGCCTACGACAACATGGAGCGCCTGTAGTGCCGTCGCTGCTCGACCGGATCGAACGGGTCCCGACCAGCAGCCTGCACCTGTACCCCGGCAACCCGCGCCGCGGGCACCTGCCGTCGATCGTCGCCTCGCTGACCGAGAACCAGCAGTACGCGCCCCTCGTCGTCCAGGCGTCGACCCGCCGCGTCCTCAAGGGCAACAACACGCTCCGGGCCGCCCGGATGCTCGCCTGGCCCGAGGTCGACATCGTGCTCGTCGACGTCGACGACCATCAGGCCCGCAAGATCCTGCTGGCCGACAACCGGACCAGCGACCTGGCCAGCTACGACGACGACGCCCTGCTCGACCTGCTGTCCGACCTTGACGGCGACTACGCCGGGACCGGCTGGACCGAGCCGGACGTCGCCGCGATGCTCACCCCGCCCGCCGACGACCCGGACCCCGGCCCGGCCGCCGGCGACCTGACGGTCATCACCGTCCGGGTCACCGAGCAGACCCGCGACCTGTTCTACGACCTCACCATCGACCACGCCGCGACTGACGACAGCACCCGGTTCACGGTGCTCGTCGGCATGGCCGCCGGCCACCACGCATCCAGCAGCCACGAAAGGACCAGCCAGCAGTGATCGTCCTCCTGTCCGGCGGCATGGACTCCACCGTCCTGCTCGCCAACGCCCTCGCCGAAGGCAGCACCGTCGAAGCGGTCTCCATCCACTACGGGCAGCGGCACGCCCGCGAACTGGAAGCCGCCGGGTCGATCGCCCGTTACTACCGGCTCCGGCATGACGTTGTCGACCTCACCCCGCTCCGCGACCTCCTGGCCGGGTCCGCGCTGACCACCGGCCCGGACGTGCCGGACGGGCACTACGCCGACGAGAACATGCGGGTCACCGTCGTCCCGAACCGCAACATGATCATGCTGTCCGTCGCCGCCGGCATCGCCGCCGCCCGCGGGCACCGGCACGTCGCCACCGCGGTCCACGCCGGCGACCACTTCATCTACCCGGACTGCCGGCCCGAGTTCACCGCCGCCGTCAGTCTGGCCGCGATGCTCGGCACCGCCGGATACGGGGACGTCGACATCGTCGCCCCGTTCGTCCGCAAGACCAAAACCGAGATCGCCCGCCTCGGCTACACCCTCCGTGCCCCGCTCGCGATGTCGTGGTCCTGCTACAAGGGCGGCAGCCAGCACTGCGGCCGGTGCGGAACTTGCGTCGAGCGCGCCGAAGCCTTCCACGACGCCGGTGTCCCGGACCCGACGGACTACGTCGACCCGGAGTTCTTCAAGACCGCGAAGGCTGGTGCCTGACCTATGTGGACCATCAGCAAGGACTTCGAGTTCTCGGCCAGCCACCAACTGCACGGACTGGTCGAGGGCCACAAGTGCGGCCGCGTCCACGGCCACAACTACACCGTCCGGGTCAGCCTGGAAGGCGACCGGCTCGACGAGCACGGCTTCATCCTCGACTACGGGGAGCTCGCCCCGTTCGGCCGCTGGCTCGACGAGCACTTCGACCACCGGCACCTGAACGACGTCGTCCGGTACCAGCCGTCGGCTGAGAACCTGGCCGAGCACCTGCACGCCGTCGTCCGCTCCGTCCTCGTCATCCCTCCCGGCGTGACTGTGTCGGTCGCCGTGTCGGAGACCCGCAAGTCGTGGGCCACCTACCGGCCGGCCCCGGCAGCATCGTGATCGGCGTGCTGGCGGCGCTCGGACTCGGCGCAGCGGTCGGCGGCGTGTTCGCTGCCGTCCGGCTCCCGGTCCCGGCGCCGGGCACCCTCGCCGGTGTCGCTGGCGTGGTCGGCCTGTTCGCCGGGTGGGAAGCGGTCACCTGGCTGATCGGCAGGCTCACATGACCCGGACCGCGGACACCCTCGTCGTCGCCGAGGTCTTCGGACCGACAGCGCAAGGCGAAGGCCCGTCCGCAGGCCGCCGGGCCTCGTTCATCCGCCTCGGCGGCTGCAACCTGCACTGCTCCTGGTGCGACACCCCGTTCACCTGGGATGCCCGCCGCCACAATCTGCGGACCGAGCTGACGCGCCGGCCCGTCACCGATCTGATCCGGGAAGTGTCCGGGCACGGCACCCGGCTGGTCGTGGTCACCGGCGGCGAGCCGCTGCTGCATCAGCATCAGCCCGGCTGGGAAACCCTGCTCCGCACCCTCGGCTTGGCCGGCATCGACGTCGAGGTCGAGACGAACGGCACCATCGCGCCGGCCGGGACGACCGCTTGGGTGACCCGGTTCAACGTCAGCCCGAAGCTCGCGCACGCCGGGGACGACGCGACGGCCAGGATCAAGCCCGCCGCGCTGCACGCCCTGGCCAGCAGCGGCCGCGCCTGCTTCAAGTTCGTGTGCCGGACCGCGGACGACCTGCGCGAGGTACAGGCCATGACCAGCACGGTCGACATCCCGCCTCACCTGGTCTGGATCATGCCCGAGGGCACCCGCCCGGAACTGGTGACCGCCCGCCTGCACATGCTCGCCGACCCCGCCGTCGCGGCGGGCTTCAACCTGACCACCCGCCTCCACGTGCTGGCGTGGGGCGACCAGAGAGGACGCTGACCAGATGCGACCGGACACCGGGGCCCCTGACTTCGTCACGCGGTCCGCCTACCAGCGGTATGCGTTCGCTGCTGCTTACCTGGCCGGAACGTCCGTGCTGGACGTCGGCGCCGGGGTCGCGGACGCGAGCCTGCCGCTCCGGCATGTCGCCGCTGTCTACCGGGCGTGTGACATGGAACCGGAGCCGGGGTCAGGAGTCATCGAGGCGGTCCTGCCGGCGGACGCAGGCAAGCTGGAGCCTGCCGACACCGTGGTGGCGTTCGAGGTCTTCGACCACACGTCACCGGACCAGCAGTTCGGGTTCCTGGAAGCCTGCTGGAGCCTGGCCCGCCGCCGGTTCATCCTGTCCACCCCGGACACCGACGCCCGCCGCTGGTATCCGCAGACGGACGTGTTCTTCGGCGTCGACAATCCGGACCACCTGAGGGAGCTTCCCGGATGGAAGCTGCGCCGGTACCTGACGCGGGCGTGCCCCGGCGGCATCGTGACCCTGGTGCCGAACGGGCTGGACGAGTCAGACGTCTTCGTGACCGGGGCGGCGGGCATGCCGGCCGCGTCGTGGTTCGCCGTGGTGGACCGGGCGTGACCGGCGATCTGTCGCTGACCGAGGCGGAAGACCATCCTGCCACCGCCCATGCCCGCGTGATGCTGGACCTGCTCGGCATCGACGTGAGCCGTGCGGACACGGCTGCGACTCCGGCCCGGTTCGTGAAGGCGCTGCTCGAGTTGACGTCGGGTGCGCGGCTCGACCCGGCCCGGCATCTTCGGGTGACGTTCGAGCCAGGGTCACCGGACCCCGGCATCATCATCGTGCGGGACGTGCCGTTCATAAGCCTGTGCGAGCATCACCTGCTGGCGTTCACCGGCACGGCGACGGTCGGCTACCTGCCTGCGCCGGGAGCGCGGATCGTGGGCCTGTCGAAGCTGGCCAGGCTGGTGCAGGAACTGGCGGCCCGCCCGCAGGTGCAGGAACGCCTCGGCGACCAGGTGGTGTCGGCGATCACCGGGAATCTGGAGACGGCGGGGGCGGCGTGCGTTCTGGAAGCCAGCCATTCGTGCATGACGCTGCGGGGTGCCCGGGCGGTGGGGGCGTCGATGGTCACGTCTCACCTGCGGGGCGTGTTCCGCGAGTCGCCGGCGGCGCGGGCCGAGTTCCTTCAGCTTGCGCTGGCCTGACGGGGCGCATGGAAGGGCCCGGCCACCCGCGGGGGATGACCGGGCCGATAGAACCTCAGGCCTGCTCGCGGCACGAACGCGCGACCAGGGCAAGGTAGCCGACCGGGTACAGGCCGTCCTCGTAGCTCGCGGTCCGCGTGTCGATGCGGCGGCCGGCGGGGTCGGCGCCGACCGGGCCGGGCACGTCCGAGTCGGCGTCGATGACGGTGATCATGCTGGCCGGGTCGAGGTCATTGGCGACGGCGTACTCGGTGACGGTCATGGTCTCGCCGGGAGTGACCGGCGCAGCCTGATAGCCACCCGGGGCGTCCTGCCACGGCCCGGTGCGCTTCCAGCCGAGGGCTGCGAGGGCCGCGTCGGCGCGGGTCATGTCTTCCTCGTCCTCGCCCCACGGCAGGATCTGGTCGTAGGTGCCGAGGTTCGTGCCGTTATGCGGGTAGATGTCGACGTCGGTGGCACCGGGCACGTCGACCGAGAGGGTTCCGGTCACGACGTTGACGCGGGCGGTTCCGGCAGGCGCCGCACCGCCCTTCCACCCCGCGATCGCGGCGGCGATCGTGTCCAGGTCACCGTCGACGATGTCGCGGACGTCGCCGTGGTTGATCCAGCCGTTCTCGTCGGTGCCGTACCGCTGGGCATGCAGGCTGGGGCCGAGCGGCACGCCGTCCTGTGCGGTGTCTTCCTGGTTGCTGACGATCACGTAGGTGCCGTCCGGCAGCTTGACGGTCGGCAGGTGCGGTCCGCCCGGGCCCGCGGCGTGGTTCTCGGTGAAGGCGTCGAAGCCAATGCTGGCCAGGTGGTCGGCGAGTTCCTTCGGCGTCATGCTGGTGGTCGTCATCGTGGTTGCTCCTCGTCTCGTCTCGGCTGGCCGGGTTATCAGGCGGCCTGGGTGCGGGGTCCGTGGTTGCCGCGGCCGGGGCGGGCCTTATGCCAGTCTCGCCATTCCTGCTCGCGGGCGGGGTCCCATCCGTAGTTCGGGCGGGTAGTGCCAAGCTGAATGTCCGGCTGCGGCGACGTGGGGGCCTTGGCGATCTCGTCGTCGCTGCGGTCCGGGCCGTACCGGGACACCCACTTGGCGACGGTTCCGGCGGAGACGCCGAACCACGCTCCGATGTCGGCTGGCGAGAAGTACACCTTCGGGTAGCTGCTGTTCACTGCGATGGCTCCTGTCCAGTGGGTAGTAAATCTTACGTGTGCTACGTTACAGTCCCGCCAGGATGTTTGTACACCCGGCGCGACGAATCATGGGCGGGATGCGAGCCTGCGGGCGCGGGCCATGTCCCTCTCCTGCTGCGGGGTGCCGTAACCGTTGACCCGCAGGTAGATGTCCGCCTCTTCCTGCACCGACGCGACCTTGGCCTCGGCCATCGGAAGCATCGCCCCGCCGATCGCCATATGCCGCCGGGCACCCTCCGACAAGCCGGAGTACCGGACGTAGAGCCCGTCTGCGGTCACGACTGCCTTGTTCACGTCGGCGATGGGGAACCACGTTGCCGGCACGGCCAGCCGCCCGCCGAACCAGGCGAGCGCCGTCTCGATGCGCTGCTTGCCGTCGATCACGGCGTACACCGGCTCGCCGGTCTGACCGGGGTGGCGGCCGCCGTTGGCGGCGGCCCACCGCCCGTTAGCACGGTCGTTGACGATGATCGACGGGATCGGGGTGCCGGAAAGCCACGACTGCACCAGGGCGATCCGCTGGTTCACCGACCATACGGACCCGCGCTGGTACGGCGCGTCGAGGGTCATCAGCCCGTCTTCGACCATGCGGGCGAGTTCCCGGGCGGTGCGGTAGGAGTCCTGGAGGTTGAGGCGCTCGATCGGCGCCGTCGTCTGCCGGGTCATCAGTCACGGTCCTTTCCGGCGTCGGCCCACCTGCTGCGGAGCCTGGCCAGCTTGGCGTAGTCGGCGTGCGGGTAGCTGGTGCTGGTGCCGTCCTGCGTGGCCCTGGCCGGGCGCGAGACCCGGTTCGGCTTGCGGATCCGGTACGGCACGGTCGGGGTGGTCACTGTCCCCACCTCTCGATCTCCTGCGCGAGCAGGGCACGGTACTGGCTGCGGCGCTGCTGCCACAGCGTGCTGTCGGTCGGGTCTTCGCCGGCGGCGAGCATGGCGTCGACCAGCGTCTGGCTGACGGTCTGCATGGCGCGCCGGGCGGCTTCGGCCACGTAGGCGGGTGTTGGCATTGCGTGTCCTCTCGGGGCTCGTCAGTGCGGGCGCTTTACCCGCAGACCCGCCGGGCCGAAGCCCGGCGGGTTTCGCCCTCAGTGGCGGGGTCAGGAGGTCTTCAGCACGGTGGCGGGGTCCACGCGGTCCAGCACCCCGGCCGGGACCGTCCAGTACCGCCCGGCGTCGCCGCCGAGCCTGGCGACCTTGACCTTGTCCAGCCGGTCCTGAAGGACGACGTAGAGGTGGTCGCCCATCCTCTGCGACCGGCGGGCCCGCACGATCTCGCCCGGGCTGAACGGCTCGGGAATGTCGACGGTCTCGCTCTCGGCCGGGGCGTCGGTGACGAACGCGTGGTGGGCGGTGAGCCTGCGGCCCGGCTGCTCCAGCTTGTAAGTCGTCGGGTTGACCTTCACGACCGTCCACCGGCCGGGGAACTTCGGGTCGCTAACGCCGACGACGTCTCCGACCTTGCGGGTTGCGGTGCTGCTGGCCATCGGGGGCTCCTAACTAAGTAGTAACTGTTACGTGTACTACATTACTGTCCCCGCACCGACTTTGTACAGCCGAATAGACAGAACGGTCGGGGGTGACGGTGCCCCGCGACTACCTGCTGCTCGACCTCTACTCCGGCGCCGGCGGAGCAGGAGCCGGATACGCCCGGGCAGGCTTCCGCGTCGTCGGGGTCGACTCCCGGCCCATGCCCCGCTATCCGTTCGAGTTCCACCAGGCCGACGCCCTGGAAGTCCTCGACGCCCTGGCCGCCACCGGCGAATGGCGCGGCCTCCGGTTCGACGCCATCCACGCCAGCCCGCCCTGCCGCGACCACTCGAAACTCGCCGCCCTCCGCGGCACGGTAGGCACCGGCTGGCTGCTAGCGGCCACCAGGGAACGGCTGGAACGCACCGGCCGGCCGTGGGTAATCGAGAACGTGCCCGGCGCGCCAATGCGCGCCGACTTCCGACTATGCGGCTGCCTGCTTGACCTGCCGCGCCTGCCAGACGGCCGCAGGCTGCGCCGCGAACGCTGGTTCGAAACGAACTGGCACGCCACCGGCACCGCCGCCCGATGTAAGCACCCCGGGCGCGCGGTCACCGTCGCCGGGCATCCGGGCGGCACCAGCAGGCGCGACGGCCCCGCAGCCAGCTTCGCCGACTGGCAGGCAGCGATGGACGTCGACTGGATGTCCTGCCGCGAGCTAGCCCAGGCAATCCCGCCTGCCTACACCGAATTCATCGGCCGTCACCTGATGGCCGTGGTACAGGAGACGGAAGCACCCGGCCAGGCTGACCGGGTGCTGTCCTCGCAGGCAGGCGCTGACTAGTCGCTCAGCCAGCTGTCACTGCTCGTCCAGGTCGCGGGCAAGCTGGCTCAACTGCCACAGCGGGTCGTCGCCGTAGGCGGCGGCAGCCGCGTTGTCCAGCACCAGCCGGTCACCGGTCCCGGGGTCGTAACCGTCCCACCGGGCCAGCACCAGCGGCGGCTCCTGGCTTTTGTCCTGCAGCAGCACGTGGCTGCCGGGTGCCCGGTACCGGCGGCTGCGGATCGCGTCCGTCATGCACCTGACTGCCGTTGACAGGTGCTCGTAGGCCGCCGAGTAGCCCTTCGGCCCGTCGTGCTCACCGCCCCAATAGCGGAGCTGAAAGTCCTTGGTCACTGCTCCGGTCCTCCCCCTACTCGGCCGCGCACTGGATCAGCCAGGCCTGATCGAGCGCGGCTTCCAGCGTCTCGCCCGCGGCGACGGCCCAGACGCGCTTGCCGCCGCGGACCGCCTTGACGAACCGGACGGACCAGCCGTGCTCGCTGTAGGCGATCTCGACCGGGACGGGGGCGTTACCTGCCCGGCTCCACGGCTGGTCGGGTACGAACCGCCAGACGCGGCGGGCCTTGGCACTGAGGTCGTCCATTACTTCTGGCCGCCTTCCGGGTCGTAGTGCCGGCGCGGCGAGTACCGGCTGGTGTCTTCCCACCACCGGCCTCCGAACGCCTCGCCGTTCTCGTAGTAGGCGGCCATGCTGCGGCCGGTCTCGGCGAACTCGGCGTCGTCGTGGCCCACGCCGCACCCGATCATGCGGTGGTTCCAGGGCCCCGTCAGGCCGGTGCTGGCCGTCACGATGGCGTGTCCGTAGCGGCGTATGCCGTAGGCGACCTCGGCTGCGATGTCGGTGTCACCCCCGCCGATTCCCGAGAAGTGCGTGTCGGCGGTGATGTGCTCGCCGCCGCGGGGCTTGTAGGTCCAGACCGTGGTTCCTGTCACCTGCCACCTCCTAGTACGTAGTTACGGTTACGTGTCCTACGGTACAGGCGGCCAGTGGCGTTGTACACCCGAACGGACATTTAGAAAGGGAAGTGCCCGGCCCCGTTTCCGGTAGCCGGGCAGTTCCCGCCGCAGGCTAGGCGGCGGCCGGGCCGACCGTCGTGATTGCGCCCATTCCCTGGCCGGGGAACCAGTGGGTCTCGCCGTCGTCGAACGCGACGACCGGGCCCTCGCAGTCGATCAGCGGCTCGTAGTCGTCGTCGGTCAGTTCCCGGCCTTCCGCCTTGGCGCTGGCCTGGTTCTGGCGGAACTGCTCGTCGGCGCGGGTTCCGCGGCCCCAGCAGATTACGGTGCCCTTCCGGCCCGCCCGCAGCATGCCGGGCCGCACGCGGACGCGCTGGCCGACCGGCATCGCGGAGAACTCGACGTCCTCGGCGTCCGGGCTGTAGGGGACGTAGGCCATGCCGTCGGTGTCGGCGCGGGTCTCGTCGGTGGTGATGCTCATTGCGGGTGCCCCTAACTGTAGGTAGTAACTATTACGTGTCCTACGTTATAGGCGCGCACCATACATGTACAACCGCATACACAAAGGACTAGCTAGTGCATATCGCCGACCACGCCCGGGTCACAGCCGCCAGCCACGGCCCCGCCACCGGCCTGCTCGCCACCCTGCCTGACCTCGGTGTTCCCCTCCAGCGGCTACCCTCGCCAACCATCCGCCGGTGGGCCGCAACCTGGCACCACAGCACGGCAGCCAACCGGGTCGCAGCCCGCATCCACCCTGCCCTCGGCACAGCCTGGAAGTCCCACTACGACCAGGACGAGGCCAGCCACCCCGCAGGCACCTACAAGCCCCGCGAGCTCGTCGGCATCCCGGCGCAGACGGTGGTCGCCTACAGCGGCGGACCTGACAGCTTCATCGCCTGGCGCATGCTCGGCTGCCCGCCCGGCGTCTACGTCAACGTCGGCAACGCCAGCTCCGGCCGTGAGATGGCCGTCGTCAGGCAGGCCGACCGGCGGTTCGCCGGCGCCGCCGGCATCCGCGTCTGGAACGCGCCGGTCATGCACGAACTGCCGACCGGGTGGATCCCCTACCGCAACCTGCAGCTGATCCTCGCCTGCTCGCAGGTCTCGCCCAACGTGGTGCTGGCCAGGATCGCCGAGTGGGGGCCCGACAAGAACCCGCTGTTCTTCCGCCGTGTCGAGCGGCTGCTGGCCGACTCGCGGGGCGGCTACTTCCAGGCGGCCGCGCACGTTCCGAAGGTCCGCGTCTTCACCCCGTTCGGGCATCTGACGAAGACCGCCCTGGTACGCCGCTACCTGGAAGAATTCGGACGCGACCTCGGCGTGCACGACCTGACCACCTACACCCGGTCCTGCTACGCGGGGACCGAGCAGTTCTGCGGCGAGTGCACGGCCTGCGTGTCCCGCTGGATCGCGTTCACCAGCAACGGCATCGACGAGTCCGGCCGGTACGAGCGGACCCCGCGGGTGGCTGACTTCACCCGCCGCCTGGACCTGCGGGACGCGAGCCCGCGCTACGCGCTGATGTACTGGAAGCGGTGGCGGGAGATGCACCCCTACGCAGGCCGCCCGGAAAGCTGAGCGCCCGCCCCCGCCATGCGGGAACGGGCGCTCGCGGGCCCGGTCGTCAGGCTGCCGCAGCGGCCTCCCACCGCCGCAGGGCGGCGACCACGTCGGCCAGCGACCCGTCGACGGCGTCGAGAATGTCCCGGTCACCGTCGATGAACCCGTAGGCGTCCAGCGGGTGCTGCTGCGCGTGCAGCCGGTCGCTCATCGGCTGGTCGGGTTCTTCGGTTCCGTCGCTCTCGTTGCCGATGATGGCCCGGCTGCCGGGGAGTGCCACGGTCGGCAGGTGCACCGAACCGGGGCTCCCGGCGTGGTCTTCGAGAAAGGCCCGGAAGCCAAGGTCGGTGAGGTAGGCGACCATCCGGGCTGGGGTCAGGCTGTCGGTCATCTTGGGCTCTCCCTCTTGTGTGATGAGTACGCCGGCCCTGATGCGCCGGTCAACTTCTGCGGACACTTCGTTGGTGACGGCGATCCACTGCTCCCAATGTGACGTGTCCTGCGTCGAGCAGTCGTCGGAATGGCCGGGCTGCAGGCTGCGGTTGAACGGGCAGTCGCACTCCGGGCCGTCGTAGGGTACGGCTTCCATCAGGTAGTCGTTGGCGTCGCAGTATTCGTGCAGGTCGGCGAAGCCGGGCAGGTCTGCCGGGATCTGGTCGCCCCACGGAAACGGCTCGGCCATGTCCTTGCGGATGGCGGCAATCACGGTGTCGGCGTAGGTGGCGATCTGCTCGGGGGTGGCTGGGGCTGCGGTCATCGGTACGGCTCCTTCGCGGGGTAGGGGTGGCTGGATGGCTGGGGGTCAGGCTCGGGGCGAGTGCAGGGCGTCGTCGGCGGCGGGGCAGAAGCACCGTCCGCGCTCGACCGTCGCCCACAGGAACTCGCCGGGGTTCGACTCGTCCGCGACCTGCTCGATGCGCTGGTCACACGCACCGCACCGTGGCATGGCCTTGGCGGCTTCGGCGCTGGCTGCGGCCTTGGACTGCTCGACCATGTAGCGCACGGCGGCGGCGGGGCTGCCCCCGGCGTCGATCGCGTTGAGTGCGGTGTCGAGTGCCTTGCGGTACCACTGGCGGGCGGCTTCGTGGCTGCCGGTCTGGCTGAACACGTCCTCGGCTGCGGCCGTGGCTGCGGCGTGCGCGGCGTTAATCTCGTCGGTGGTGGGTATCGAGTTGCTGCTCATCCCGGCCTCCAAAGTAGTAACGGTTACAGGTACTACGTTAATGTCCCGCCCCTGGTTTGTACAACCGGGTAGACAAACATTCGGCGGGGGATTCAGCCGCCGCCCGCCGAAGGCGACCAGGACGACATGCCTCCCGGCGCGTCCTGGCCAGCCGCGGGCGCGACGACCCCCGTTCCCGCGTTAGTACCCCTCCGCGAAATCCGGCGTCGCGCCACCGTCCGGCTCAGCCGCCTCCGACCAGGTACGCACCCCGGCTGAACGCGAAAGCCCGGCCCCGCCGGCGGGCGGGACCGGGCTCGGGCTGGCTCGGCTAGCTGTTCAGGACGTCCATGCACTTCATGATCTCCGCCTGCAGGGCGGCGGTGCGGCGGGTCCATGCGTATGCGTTGGAAAGCTGGTCGCTTGCCCGGCTGATCTTGCCTTCGGCGAGCGACTTGGAGGCGCCGTAGAGGCTGCGGGCTGCCTTCTCGTGGTTCGGCTCGCCGCGTCCCATGTCTGCCCAGTAGTTCGGCTCGTCACCCTCGGGGGTGCGCTCGACCGTGTGGGCGATGCGGCGGATTTCCTTGGCCAGCTCGGCGTGCTGCGGGCTGCTGGTCGCCGGGGTGGCGGGCTCGTTCTTCTCGGCGTCGCTGGTGTCGAGTAGCTCGGTGACCTCGGCGGTGGTGCGTCCGGTGCGGGCTGCCAGGTAGGCGTCAAACGGGTCGGCGGGGGTGCTGCTGCTGCTCATCTCAACCTCCAACGTAGTTAACTTTACGTGTACTACGATACGGTCTCACCACTGATTTGTACACCCGCGTAGACAAACAGAACCGCCCCCGGCACAACCGGGAGCGGCCCCACCACCACCACCACCTAGTCCAGCGTCACCAGCATCCGCGAGTAGTACCCGGTCCCCGCGTCCGTGACCCGCCCGGTAAGCACCACCCCGTCAGCGGTAGTGACCTCCACCCGGTCACCCCGGAAATACCGCTCGGGACGGTAGTTGAAGAACGCCATGACCGGGCCCGCGTTCCGGATCCGCTCGGCTGACCTCGTGCTGCTGAACGCGTGAACCCCGCCCGGCTGCCCGGTAACACCACCGCTCATCCCAACCTCCAACGTAGTACCAGTTATAGGTACTACGTTACCTGCTCACCCGCACTATGTACACGCGCCACGACAAACACGTCACGACGATCCAGCCACCCCACCGATTCGCCGAATCCCTACAGGCGAGACGAAAGGTCACCCGGTCCCCTATGGCTCGAACTCGCAGCACCGAAACGCGGCAGCGTGACGCCCGCGCACTCGGCCTCCGGCAGCGCGGCCTCTCCTACACCGCCATCCGCGACGAGCTCGGCTTCAGCGCCGTCTCGTCGGCTCACGCCGCCGTGCGGCGGGCGATCGGCGACTGCTACCGCGAGGCGGCAGGCGAGGCGGTGCAACTGGAACTCGAACGGCTCGACGATGTTTACCGCACCCTGTACCGGGTGATGCTCACCCGCCATCCGGCGGTGTCGTCGTCCGGCAAGGTGGTGGTGGACGGTAACGGCCAGCCGGTGTACGACGACGCGGTGAACGTCCAGGCCGGGCTGGCGATCATGCGGGTCAGCGAGTCGCGGCGGAAGCTGCTCGGTATCGACGCCCCCGCCAGGTCCCGCGTCACCGTCGTGACGGAAGACGACCTGGACGCCGAGCTTGCCCGCCTCGCCGACGAGATTGCGCGGGCGGAAGCGGACCTGGACACCGGGCCCGGCGGGCCGGAGTGACCGACCTGCGCACCTTCCGGCCGTACCGGTACCGGGAGCGGCGGGCTGCGTTCGCCCTGACCGCCCTCGAACGAGCCGCCGCCCGGTACGGCCCGCCACCTAACACCGTCCGCGGTCTTTCCGGTCCGCCAGGGACGGCCGCAGCCGCGCCGGTGCCTGTTCCGGCGGCTACCACCCCACCACCCGCAGGAGACGACCGTCGTGGCAGACAGCCTGACTGAGCAGGACATGGCCGACTGGACCGTGACCCTGCCCGCATACCCCGGCTTCGAGCCGGTCACCGTCCGCGCCGCCTACCCCACGACGGACCAGAACCTGCCCGGCTGGACGCTGCTCAAGGACTTCCGGCACAAAGTCGTCCTGGGCGTGCGGGAAGACCTGCAGCCCGTCATCCGGCGGGCTGCCGACCCTGTACCGGCGGGGCGGGTTCCCGAACCCGGCAGACGGCCAGCCAGCCGCCCCTAGACGTGCCGGGGACGACGCCGACGCGCAGACGAGAGCAGGCAGCACACGGTTTCACCGGCTCGGGGTGCAGCGCACAGCCACCGCGGGCGCCGGAAGCAGACCAGCGCGTGGACCGGCCTGCCGCCGAATCCCCGGCACCAGCAACCACCACCACCACGACCAGTCACCGCCGAAAGGACCACCCGCCATGCCCGCATTCGACCTGACAGCCCGGATCACCGGATGGGCGCTCGACGAAGCCCAGCGGCAGTCGTTCACCGACCAGGTAGGTGTCGCCGTGTCCATGCGGCTGCAGGCGGCAGCCACCCGGGCGGGCATCATGCAGCAGGCCGAGTGGGTGATTGTGCTCACCCTGCCGACCGGCCTCGTAGGCCGCGCGCCACTGGTGGCACCGGTACGCATCGGCGCCGCCCAGCCGGGTGAGAAGGACGTGCGGGCCGCTGTGACGGCAGGGCTTGAGCAGTTGCGGCAGTCACGCACAGCACTGCGTGCCCCGTCGAACGGTCACGGCACCCTGCCGGGCGGCCTCGTCGCGGGCCGTGGCTGACTACCGGGAGCACGGCTCGAGCGGCCTGGACCGTGAGGCTGCGGCGCTGTACGCCGACGACGACGCCCTGGCGCCGGTCAGCCAGGAGGCTGTCGAGCACGCCGCCCGCCACGCCCGGCTGGTCGCGCTGCACGGCAAACCGGAGCCGTTCGACCCGGTTGACGCGCTCGACGTGATAGGGCTGGCCGGCGAATACCATCCCGGCGAGGTGGTCGCCTTCACGCACCGTGACCTAGCTGGCGCGGCGGCGTTCGGGGCGTCGAACCGGGAGCATCACGGGCATCTCCCGCTGGCGTCGGTGCCGCATAAGGGGCGGGTGCTCGGCGTGACGCTGCTGGCCCCGTTCTCGGGGCGCACCGGTGCCGTCGTCGCCGAGTACGAGAGCGCAGGCTGCGCCCCGGACACGGCTGGCGCCCTGCGGCTGTCGCTTGGCGGGTGGACGCAGGAGGATGTGGAGCGGTTCGAGCGCGAATGGGCTGCGCTGCACGCACCGCGCCCGGCCGGCCCGTACTGCGCCCGGTGCGGCTACCGGGTGGACGCTCCGGGTCACGTCGTCTGCTGCGGCTAGAGGGCACGCCACCCCGGCGCGGTCCATTGTCGGTGCACGGCCCCGCAGGGGACGCACTGTGCCCGCCGCGTCCAGCCTTCGTTGAACGAGACGCTGACGAACCTCGCGTGCCCGCAGCGGTCGCACCGGAGGCCCGCGAACTCTGCGCGGGAACGCGGCGCGTCAGGGCCCGGAACCAGCGGCGTCACGTCGGGCTGCGCCTCGTCGCGCCGTGCCCATGCCTCGTCGAGCACGCCGCGCAGGAACTCCGGCGTCAGCCGGCCTGCGTTCGCCGGGTCATAGATGTCCACGCCGCAACGGTAACCACCACCGACCAGGAGCAGCCAGGTGCCTGCACCAATCATCCTGGCCCCGCCTGAGAAGGTCCGCCAGCTAGCCGAGATGCGCCGCCGGCGCCGGGAACTCGCGGAGCAGAAGCGCCGCCGAGCAGCCCCGCAATGGCTCACCCCCGGTGACCTAGCCAGAGCCGTCGAGCCAGCCACCGTGCAGACCCCCGCACTCGACCTCATCGACGACGCCCTGGTATGGGCCTACACCACGCCCGGCGCGCGGCTCCTCATCTCAATGCCGCCGCAGGAAGGCAAAAGCCAGCGGGCCACCAAGACGGCAACACTGTGGGCACTCACCCGCAACCCCGAACTGCGCGTCGGCATCGCCTCCTACGCCCAGGGCCTCGCCGAAGGATTCGGCCGCGAAATCCGCAACTGGATCACCACCTACGACGGCACCGAAGGCACACTCGACCTCGGCCTGCGGCTCGCACCCGACTACGGGTCCGCACGCCGCTGGCAGCTTGACGGCCACCGAGGCGGCGTCGTGTGCGTCGGCATCGGGTCCGGCCTTACCGGCCGCCCGCTGGACTGCCTGGTCATCGACGACCCGTTCGCCGACGCCGAGCAGGCAGGCAGCAAGTATTACCGCGACCGGGTGTGGGAGTGGTGGCAGTCAGTCGGCGCCCCGCGGCTCGCACCCGACGCGCCCGCAATCGTGATCCTCACCAGGTGGCATGAAGACGACATCGCCGGACGGCTGACCAGCGCCGAAGACGGGCACCGGTGGCGGGTCATCAACATTCCGGCACTCGCCGACCACGACCCGGCGAAAGGCGAAACGGACCCGCTCGGCCGCGAACCCGGGCAGTGGCTGGAATCAGCGCGCGGCCGCACGCCTGAGCAGTGGGAGCAGATCCGCATCCAGTCCGGCACGCGGGTCTTCACCGCCCTGTACCAGGGGCGGCCGTCGCCGGACACCGGCAACGTGTGGCTGCGTCACTGGTGGCGGCGGTACGAGACCCCGCTGTGGTCGCAGCACCCGAAGCTGCCCGGCGCCTACAGGGTGAACGGCTGCGACGAGGTGCTCATGTCGTGGGACATGGCGTTCGCCGACACGAAAGGCTCCGACTTCGTGGCCGGCCAGGTGTGGGCGCGGCGCGGAGCCGACGTGTTCCTGCTCGACCAGGTGCATAAGCGGCTCAGCTTCACCGACACGATTACGGCGTTCCTGGCACTCTGCGCCCGCTGGCCGCAGGCCAGCCGGAAACTCGTCGAGAACAAAGCCAACGGGCCTGCCGTCATCAGCACGCTGAAGTCGAAGATCCCCGGCATCGTGCCCATCACGCCCACCGAGTCGAAGTACGCCCGCGCCACAGCGGTCGCCCCGTTCGTCGAGGCCGGTAATGCGTTCCTGCCCGCCGCTGAGATCGCGCTGTTCGACACCGAGGCGTACGTGGCGGAAACGGCCGCCTTCCCCAACGACGCCCACGACGACCAGGTAGACGCCACAAGCCAGGCGCTGAGGGAGCTTCTGCTGGACGGCACCGGCGCTATGGCGTGGATCGAATGGGCCCGCCAGCGGGCTGCCCAGACCGTCGCCGGCCAGACACCTGAGCACCCGCCCGGCGACGGCGACGCCGCCCAGCAGGAACCCGGCACCAAACCAGACACCCCGCCACTACCGGCGCCGGCTGACCCGGCAGCAGCCCGCCAGCAGGCCCGAAACGAAGCCTTCCGGCAGACCCGATGGTGACCAGGAGACGGGAGGACAGCACCCCATGAGCGTCCGATCCCGGCTTGCAGGCGGCCTGAGCCGTGCCGCCAAGGCACTCGGCGAGCCAGGTCCGGCAGCCATGCAGGCAGCCGCCCAGAACGTCTCCCAGATGGGGCCGCAGTTCCCGTTCTCGCCCGGCGAGCCCATGCAGCCGTTCGACGGCTACAGCCGGACCCCGCGGGCATTCGACTACGGCACCGGGTACAACATCGCGACCCGGCCCCGCACCCGCGAGCGTGTCTCCTTCGACACCCTGCGGGGCCTCATCGAGGCGTACGACGTCGCCGAAATCGCCATCTGGCATCGCATCGACTCCATCCGGTCGCTGGACTGGAAGCTGCTGCCGGCAGACGGATTCAGCGGCGACCCGACGGACGCAATCGAACTCGGCATGGAAGCCCTCGCCAAGCCCGACCGGGTCACGTCATTCGAGACGTGGATCGCCAAGTGGCTGTACGACGTGCTCGCCTTCGACGCCGGCGCGCTGTACCGGATGCGGAACCGCGGCGGCCAGGTCGTCGGCCTGTCCGTCGTCGACGGCACCACCATCGCGCCGCTGCTCGACTACTGGGGCAATCCGCCTGAGCCGCCGGCCGAGGCGTACGTGCAGTTCGCTAACGGCGTGCCGTGGAACTGGCTGACTCGCGCCGACCTGATTTACGAACCGTTCCGCCCGGTGCCCCGCTCGCCTTACGGCCGGCCCGCACTCGAGACCATCATCCTGAACGCCAACACCGACATCCGGTTCCAGGTCTACTTCCTGCAGCGTTTCACTGAGGGCAACATCCCGGAGGCGTTCGCGTCCGCACCGGAAACGTGGACGCCGGACCAGATCGAGCAGTGGCAGACCTACTGGGACTCGATGATTTACGGCGACCAGGCCGGTAAGCATCAGATCAAGTGGATGCCCGGCGGCTCGTCGATCACGTGGTCCAACGAGAAGGACTTTACCGACAATTTCTCGCTGTTCCTGATGCGGAAAACCTGCGCCGCATTCCACGTCGTGCCGTCCGTCCTCGGATTCACGGAGAACGTCAATAAGTCGTCCGGCGACTCGCAGGCCGACGTGCAGGCCCAGGTCGGCGACCGGCCGCTGGTGCGGTACATCCAGCGGACCCTCACCAGCTTTCTGCAGGACGACCTCGGCCTGCCGCTGCGGCATGCCTTCGACCTCGGCGAAGAGCAGGAAGACCGGCTGCAGCAGGCGCAGGCCGACCAGATTTACGTCAACATCGGTGCCGTCTCGTCCAGCGAAGTGCGTGAACTGCGGTACGGCCTGCCGGAGAATTCCGCACGGCCGGTGCCCCGCTACATCATGTCCGGTGCCGCCGGGCCGGTGCCGCTGACTGCGCTGTACGCCGTCGCCGGCCCGGTCGACCCGGAAACCGCCGCACCCGACCCGGACGCCCCGCTGCCGAAGACAGCCTTCACCGGAACCCCCGGCGTCCTGCCGAACCCGCCGCTGCTGGCAGCCCCGCTCGCCGAAGACGAGTACGGGCGGAAGGCCCTGCCGCCCGCGCCCCCGGCTCAGCCCAATGCGGCCGTGGCGAAGGAGACCACCGCAGGCGTTACCACCGCCACCGGCGTTTACGGCTATGACGGTCCCGGCCAGCCCCGCGCAGACGGCGACCACGACCGCGGCGACGACGGTGACCCGTTCCCGGCCGGCGAGCCCGGCCCGCAGGACGACGTGGTGAAGGCGGAACTCGAAGCGTTCCGCCGGTTCTGCCGCACCCGGCGGCGTACCGGCACGTGGCGGGACTTCCAGTTCCGCCACGTACCGCCCATCGAAGCCGGCCTGCTGAATGACCAGGGCCGCGCCTCGGTGGCCAAGGCCGCCCAGCCAGCCCCGCCGGGCGTCGCCGGCCTCGCGGTTCAGGCGGCAGACACCGGCCGGGTACTCATGCTGCAGCGGGCACTCGACCCCGCCGACCCCGCAGGCGGGTCGTGGGAATTCCCCGGCGGTCACGCCGAAGACGGCGAAGACCTGTTCGACGCCGCGTGGCGCGAATGGGCTGAGGAAACCGGCTCCATCCCGCCGCCCGGCGAACTGGCCGGGACGTGGGACGCCAGCAACGGCGTGTACCGCGGATTCGTGTGGACGGTGCCGTCAGAAGAGGCTGTGCCGGTACGCGGCCCGTCGATCGTGACGAACCCGGACGACCCAGACGGCGACCAGGTGGAGGCGATCGCCTGGTGGAATCCCGGCGACCTGCCCGGCAACCCGGCAGTGCGGCCGGAACTGGCAGCAGACCTGCCGCTCGTCATCGCCGCGCTCAGCACCGCCGAAAACGACCCGGACGGCGTCGCCAAGGCGGTGAGCGGTGACCCAAAAGACCGCACTGGCCAGGATGGGACCTCGACCTTGACACGGTCGCCTACTGGCAGCCGAAGCTCGCTGCCGCAGTAGCCGCTGCCCTGCCCGCCCGCGTGCTGGCCGCACTCGCCCGCGACTGGCAGGCAGCCGCCCACGAACCACCAGACGGCCGGAACAAGTGGGACCGGAACCGCGCCGCCGCCGCGTGGCTGTGGGTATGGCTGGCCGGCAACGGCGTCACCCTCGACTTCGGCCAGGTCGCTGCCGGGATCGTTGCTGACGGGCTGCTGATCGGCGCGTCCGGCGCTGCCGCGTACCGGGCCGGAGGCAGGCCCGACACCGGGGCGTGGAAGCCCGGCCAGCAGTCCGCCGCAACCGACCTGGTTGACGTGCTCGCCCCGGCCGCCGCCGCGTCGATGGCTGTCCGCGCCGACGAGGCAGCGACCCAGCTAGCCGACTCCTACGTGCTGACCCTCGGCCGGCTCCTGGTCGACGGTGACGACGCCGGGCAGTCCCCGGACGACGTCGCTGCCGCGCTGGCCGCCGCTGTGCGGGACCGTGAGCACGCCCGCCTGCTGGTGCAGGACCAGGTGACCCGGGCGGGTGGCCGCGGGTCCTCGGCCTGGTGTAGCGCCAACGGTGTCGAGAAGGGCCGGTGGCTGACCGAGCACGACCCGAAGGTATGCCCGAACTGCGAACTGAACGGCCTGTTCGGGCCGGTGCCGATCGGCTTGCCGTACCCGTCCGGCGACATCGAGCCGCCGGCCCACCCGAACTGCCGGTGCGCTCTCGTACCGGAGGCCTGACGAACGGAAAGGGGAACCGGCCATGTGCCTGGACTGCGGCTGCGGGATGCCGGGCGACGACCACGGCGACCCCCGCCACATCACGACGACGACCCTGCTCGACGCCTCCGGTGCCAACGGCGGAACCCTGTCACTCGGCCAGATAGCGGCGAACATCGTGTCGGGCCTCATGTTCCCGCCCGCCTCGCCGGACGGGTCAGGGCCGCTGCAGGGCGTCACGCCCGCCGACGCCGGCCTGCTGGAGGTACTCAAGAGCGTCGGGGCAGCCGAGCAGCGTTACGTGCTCGGCGTCGCCTACCAGGCCGGGCGGGACGAGCGGATCTCCAAGGGTCTCGACGGGGCGCGGGATTTCTTCACGCCGGCTGAACTGGAGAAGGCTGCGTGGGAGTTCCTGGCGAACGGGCCGGTGGTCGGCCTGTTCCATGTGGACGGCACTGAGGGCGCGGCCACCGTGGTCGAGTCCTACATTTACCGCGGCCCGGAGTGGGACCTCGGTGACGTGGTGGTCAAGTCGGGGACTTGGCTGCTCGGCGCGATCCTCGACGAGCAGGCGTGGGGTTTGATGAAGGCTGGGAAGATCACCGGCTGGTCGCCGCAGGGCACCGCGACCCGGCGCCGCACTGCCGCGGCCTAACCGGCGACGGGGACGCCGTTCCTCATGCACGCGCCCGGTGTCCGGCCGTCATGCGCTGCGAGCCGGTTGCAGCCCTCGACGCAGTGCGGACGGTCCGGCTCGGCGTGAGTCATCCCGTCCGGGCAGCCGGGGCCGCTCGGACCGCTCCCGGCGTCATGTGTCCAGCCATGCACCCTGGACGGCACGACCAGGAACATGCAGTGCCGGCATGGCACCGGCAGCAGGCATATCCCGTCGTGGGCGCAGCCGAGAAGCGCAGGCCAGTGGTCGTCGGTCCGGTTGCATTCGTCGAAGCAGCCCGGGTAGCGCGGCGTCGCCGGCGGATGGTCGCGGGCGTCCTTCCATCCCTCGGCGTAGGCCGCGTCCAGCGGCGACTCGCCCCGGTAAGCCGGGTCGGCGAGCATGTCGGCCACGGTCCCGGCGTCTGTCTCGCAGACGGTATGCGGCCCGGCGACCGTGCAGCCTGTCACGCAGCGGTGACCCGCTAGTGCCTGCGCCCGCGACAACACGCCGTCGTAGGTGCCATTCAGGACACTCTGGAAGCCATCGAACGATCCCGCGACCACCGCGACCTGCGCCACTAGCTCCCGCAGCCTGCCGCGCCACGACACCCGGGCCTCCACCGGCGTCGAATCACCCGCGCCGGCCGCGTCCAGTTCCGCGACGAACCGGCGCACATCCCCGGCCGTCAGCCCTGCCTTATCGCCCGCGCGCACCTGCCTGCTCACAGTCATGCGCCACACCGTAGCCGCGACCAGACCCCCGCCGTCCCGCACAGAAATCCCGTCTACCGCCCGGAGGCTGCCGTGCCCGCCCCAGACACCCCCGACGACGAGTTCACCGAACTCGTCGACGCCCGCTTCCCCCGCGTCGACCTGGTCGGCAAGGCGGCCAACGGCATCCCGAGGTTCCTCATCGCCAAGAGCGACCAGGCCGCCGGCGTCCTCGACCCCGCCTTCGTGCGGGACCTCATCAGCAAGTCAACCGCGCCGGACACCGGCACAAGCCAGGAAGGGATGATCACCGTGTCGGGAACCCCGTCCGATGTCGCCGCCCTGATCAACTCCGTCGCCGACGCGGCCGTCAGGAAGGCAGCCGAAACCGCCTACCCGAACGACCCCTGCGCGATCGCCAAGGCCGCCTACGACCAGGTCGTCAAGGCCAAGTACACCGCCGAGCAGCGCCGCGAGATGGCCAAGAACGGCCAGGCCATGCCGGACGGGTCCTACCCGATCGGCGACGAGGAAGACCTGAAGAAGGCCGTCCACGCGGTCGGCCGCGGCGGCGACTCCCACAACGCGATCCGCAAGCACATCATCAAGCGCGCCCGGGCACTCGGCAAGACCAGCCTGATCCCCGACGACTGGGGCAAGGACGGCGAGAAGACCAAGGACGTCAAGAAGGCCGACCTCGGCGACTCCGACCTGGACCTCGACGACGACGGGCCCGACAGCCTGGACGCCTCCAGCATCCTGGCCGCACCAGACGACGACGACGTTCCCGGCGACCCGCAGGAGCCCGGCAGCGCCGCCTGGGAAGCGATCGACGCCGCCACCGCCGAGAAGTGGCTCGGCATCCTCGCCCGCACGAAGGTAGCCCTGGCGACGCTGTCAGACCGCGAGGGCATCGAGGCTGCCGCCGGCGACTCCGACGACGCCGAGAACGCCTACGACCTGCAGGACGCCTGCGGCGCCATCGACTTCGTGATCGGCATCGTCGCGCCTTACGCCGTGTCTGAGCAGTCCGAGTCGGACACGAAGGCAGTCGAGGCCGTCGCCAAGGCGATGCAGGACTTCGACGAGGCGCCCCTGACCCGCATCGAGGCGCTGGCCGCCGTCGCCAAGGCGGGCCGGGTGCTGTCCTCAGCCAACGAGCAGGAGATCCGCTCGGCCGCCGCGAGCCTGCAGAAGGTGCTCGCATCCCTGCCGTCCGCGCCGATTGCGGACGACGTTACGAAGGAGGCAACCATGCCGAACCAGGCCGCCCCCGCGGGCAGCGAGCCGGTCAGCAAGGCCGACGACCCCAAGACCAGCGACGACGCGGGCAGCGACGACGGCAAGCAGGCCATGCAGGCCGTCTTCGACCAGAACGGCAACCTGGTCGGCGTCGTTCCCGCCGAGCAGATCGTCCCGGTCGCCGGAACCGACACCAGCCAGCAGGACACCGACGGAACCCCGGCCGCCGCGTCCGCCCCAGCCGACGCTGAGGCGGACGGCGCCAGCCCCGGTGACCTCACCCCGCAGCCGCCTGCCGACGCCGGCACCCCGGCCGGAGACGCAGACGGCAGCACCGGCGACGACGTCACCAAGTCCAATCCCGACCAGATCACCATCAGCCGCGACGTGCTGAAGGGCCTCGTCACGGACGCGATCACCGCAGCCCTGGAGTACCGGGCCGCCCCTCAGGAGGACGTCGCCAAGACCGGCGTCGAGGAAGGGGAACTGGCTGAGACGGTCAGGCTGCTGAAGGCGCGCGTCGACGAGCTGGAGCAGCAGCCCGCAGTGCCGAAGGTGTTCTTCAACGGCCAGGCTCCCGTCACCCGCGACGGACAGCAGGCCGGCCCGCAGGTAGACGTGGCTAAGGCCCGCGAACTGCGGTCGCAGTTCACCGGCGCCCGCAACGCGACCGAGCAGAACGACCTCGCCCGGGTGATGCAGACCCAGGCGATCGAGGCGCTCGCCAGCAAGCACCGCCGGTAGCCCGGCCCCGTCCTAACTCACCCCGAACACCCCGCGAGACCACCCGCATGCCATTCCCGGCCGGGTGGTCTTTCGCATGCCTGAGGAGGCAAATACCGTGACTGCTCCAGCAGCCCAGATCACCGAGGAAACCCTGGCCGCCATCGCCAAGGCGCAGACGACCGGCATTCTCGAGTCCACCGGCGTTTACAGCTACGACCTGAGCGACCTGGTGTCGCTCATCCCGGTCGTGACCCCGTTCCGCGACATGGTTGCGCGGACCACCAGCAAGAACGGCAACCCTTATGCCGTGTGGCGGGCGTTCATGAACGCCACCAACCTGCAGCCTGACCCGTCGATGGGCTTCGACTACGCCGCCAGCGAGGTCGTGTTCTCCGAGCAGGACTTCCAGGCCCGGTACAAGCCGACCGGCTTCGCCGGCGTCGTGACGCAGGACTCGTTCGACCTGGCCGTGGGGTACGCCGACCCGTACGCCATCACCACCTTCCAGGTGCTGAACCAGGTCCTCATCGGCGACGACCGCAAGGAGATGGGAGCGCAGTCGTTCCCGCTCGCCGCCTGCCAGGCGCCGACCCTGGTGCAGTCCTCGTCCGGTGGTTCCATCGGCGCGGCGACGGTGCATGTCGGTGTCGCTGCCCGCACCGGCTCCGGCTACTACTACGGCAGCGGGAACAGCCAGGGCGCGGCCGCGTCCACCACCTTCGCGTCCGGGGCCGCGAACTCGATCACCGCGACCACCCCGGCCGTCCGCGGAGCCATGTGCTACGACTGGTTCCAGTCGGCGGACGGCACCACCTGGTACTACTACACGACCACCACCGTCAACACCGTGACCATCAGCCAGACGATCTCGGCGGACCAGGCGCTGCCGGACCTGCCGGACCTCGCCGGCGGCTGGAAGGGCACCGCCGGCGGCACGCCGACGTTCGACTCGTCGGGCGACAACGGGTCCGGGAACAGCAACGACTACGACGGGTTCGTGGCGACCCTGACCGGCGACTATAACGGCGCCGGCCAGTGGGCAACCCCCGGCACCGGCACCCCGAACCCGGCCGTCTGGTCGTCGCTCGACGGCGCCAGCCTGACGCTGTCCGGCGGGTCGATCGCCGAAATCCAGGACCTGCTGTTCCTGAAGCTGTGGAACGCGGTGAAGTGCAGCCCGACCGCGATCATGATGAACGCGGCGCAGGCCCAGCAGATCGCCGACCTGATCCTGGCCCAGCCGTCCGCAGTCACCTACCTGAACACGGACACCAGCGGCCGGGTCAACGTGACCGGCGGCGGCCGGGTCGGCAGCCTCATCAACGTCCCCGCAGGCGGTGTCGAGGTTCCGATCGAGGTCCACGTCTCCCTGCCGCCGGGCACCATCATCGCCCGTACCGACCGGGTGCCGTTCCCGCAGGCGCAGATCTCCAGCGTGCTGGAGCAGCGGTGCCTGCGTGACACCGCCCAGTTCGACTACGGCATCAGCCGGGTCGCGAACCAGGCCGGCGGCGGTCCCCGCAGGGAGTTCGAAATCCGGTCGGTCAGCGCGTTCATCAACCGCGCCCCGGTCGCGATGGGCATGCTCCAGAACGTCGGCTAGCCGGCGCTGAACCCGGTTGCGGGGCTGCGTCTCCCGTGCTGGCGCAGCCCCGCAGCCGTCCCTTCGTCCTTCACCACCAATGACTGCCCGGAAGGGGACTCGTCACAATGCGCCTGTACTCGCTTTCCAACGCCACTGCGGTGGACGACCCGCAGTTCGGCCGCTTCCAAGCCGGCGACGACGGCGCGTTCACCTTTCCCGACGAGCTTGGCCGCCGCCTGCAGCGCGTGCATGCCGGCGGCGTCAAGCAGTGGGAAACCGACGTCGAGCGTCAGCGGCGGATTGCGGCCGAGGAGATGGCCCGCCGTCAGGACCCCGCCACCCTGCTGGCCACCCTGGAACGCCTGGTGGCCGTGTCCGAGCAGCAGAAGCCCGAACCGCCTCAGCCTAAGCCGCGCGGTCGGCGCCCCGCCCGGCCGGAAGGCGACGGCGAGTAGATGCCCGGCGGCACCCCGTACATCACGCCGGCGATGCTGGCGGCGCGTCCGGCCGGGATTTCGTGGCTGAACGTGCCGACGCTGACCGCGGACACCGCAGCGCAGCAGGCGCAGATCGCGCAGGAATGCTGGGCGGCCACGTCCGCGGTCGACCGGTACTGCCGTCACCCGCTCCGCGCCTCGGTGCTCACCGAGTCCGGGCGCGGGCCGGGCCTGCCGCGCGTCTACGCCGACCGCAGCACCGGCCTGGTGACGCTGGTGACCCGGTCGTGGCCGGTAGTCACCGTCGAGGCCGTCCAGTACGCCCTGGCACCGCCTTTCGGGTCGTTTCCGCCTGCGTGGCAGGCGGTGCCGGGGTCGGCGTGGAACATCCGCACCCCGGTCCTGACGTCCGCTGCCGGCGGCCTGGCGACCGGGCCGTCCGGCGGCAACGTGATTGACCTGGCGCCCGGCTACGTGGACTGGTCGTACGGCCGCGGCGGTTATGAGGTCATGTGGTCCTACGCGGCAGGCTGGCCGCATGCCGGGATTACCGGCACGGCGGCGGCAGGCGCGTCGGTGCTTGAGGTCGACGACGTGACGGCGTGGGCCGGCTGGTCCGGTTACCTGTATGACGGGGTGTCCAGCGAGCAGGTCACCGTCACGACTGCGGAGGCGACGGCGCCGGTGAGCCTGCCTGGTGCCGGCGGAACTGTGCAGGCCGGGCCCGGCACCCTGACGCTGTCGGGGCCGCTCGCCTACGAGCATTCAGCCGGGGCGGTGGTGTCGGCACTCCCGCCGGACGTGATCGAGGCGACCGCGCTGCAGGCCGCGGTGCAGGCACTCCTGGTCCTTGAGGGCATCGCGGTGCAGTCGATGTCCGGGCGTGCCCCGGGCGGCACCGGGGTGCTGGCAACCGAAGTCGAGATGATGCTCGACGACTACCGGCGGGTCGCGTGAAGACGCCCCGCTGGGCTGCCGGCCGCGGGCACGCCTTCGCGGTCGCATGCGCGGTGCTGGCCGCTGTGATGCTCGTTGTCGTGCTCCTGGCTGACCACAGATAGCGGGGTGGCGTGATGGCGCGTAGCCGCCCGGTCCCAGGCCGGCCGCCGTCCGGCAGCGGCGTGCTGAAGATACAGAACCGGCTCATCACGATCATGCGCGGGACCGCGGTCAACGAGTATGGCGACGAGACCGATGTCGGGACGGTGTACCGGCAGCATGTGCCTGCTGCCCTGGTGGAGAAGTCGAGTCAGACCGGTGACCCGGCGTCGCCGGTGCGGCGCACGGTGCGGACGTGGGAATGCATCCTGCCGGCGTGGTGTGACGTGACCACCGACGACACCCTCATGGACGAGACGACGGGCAGCTACTTCATGGTCGAGTCGATCGAGCAGCAGCCGGGACCGGGCTACTATCCGGCACCGCTGATCCTGACCCTGCGGATGCGGTCCGGGATCAGCGTCGCCAGCGACGGCTAGGAGGCGCGTTATGGCGACCAGGGTCGTGATTTCCGGCGGGTGGGAAGCCGAAGTCGGCGCCGGTATCGAAGACCTGTTCGAGTCCCGGCTCGGCCCCGACATCAGCGACGACGCCCGCCGCTACTGCCCCGTCCGCACCGGGGCGCTCAAGGCCAGCATCGAATACCACCTGGAAGGCCGCAGTCTGATCGTCTCAGCGACCGGCGGCGGCGAAGACAACGGCGGCAACCTGTTCGTGCTGCGCCGGCACGAAGGCGGCCAGCCCACCCCGCCGCTGCGCCTCAGCCCGCGCGCAGCCGCCCTGGTGCATCCCAACCCCGGCCGGAACGTCGGGTCGCTAGTCACCCGGCGGGTCCACTCCGTCCGGCCGCCCAGCGCGGAAGGCGGTCACATGTACGCCGCCTACGTCGAACTCGGCCACCGCGTCTACCATCCCTCGACCGGCATGGTCGGCCCCGGCACCGTCGCGCCGCGCCCATTCCTGCGCCCGGCGCTATTCACGGTCAGGCGCGGGTAGCGATGAGCTTCCCGCTGCAGCCCGTTCCCACCGACGAGCTTGTCGCCGTCGCGTGGATCGCGTCGATCCCCGGTCTCGACCCGCAGATGGTCGCAACCCAGCTACCCGAGGACGCCAACCCGGACGGGTCACCCGCCGAATGGGTTGCCCGCGGCCGGGGATTCGTGACGGTCACGGTCGTCGGCGGGAGTCCCGCCCCTGAACTGCCTCTGTCCCGGCCCGTCTTCCAGGTCGACTGCTGGGCGGTCATGCCCGGGTCGAACAAGCCGCCGTGGGGTGTCGCTAACCGGCTCGCCGAAGCTGTCAAGCAGGCCGCGTGGGACCGCCGGTCGGTGTCCCGCCGCCTGACGATCACCGTCCGCGGTGTCGCCTACCCGCCTGCCGTCGTGCTCGACGCCCAGGTCGTCACCCAGCCGCGCCGGGTGTGGAGCGACGACGCGGACTATGCCCGCTACCAGTGCGACCTGGCCCTGGACTGGGTCGCGCCAGGCTTCACCGTCGAATAGGCCCGACCAGCAGAGAGGCGCCGGCATGGCGAAGGTCAAGATCAAGCTCACGCTCCGCGAGGAGCCTTTCGAGGTCGACGAGTCCGAGCTTCCGGGTCTCCGGGTGCAGGGTCTTGTCGCCAAGGGCGCCAAGCCCGTGCCTGTCACCGTGGCGAAGGAACCTGCCGCCCCGGGCGGTCAGGACGACGCCGGCAAGCCGCAGAACTAGCCTCGTCCACCGGTCCCTGCTAGCCGTCAAGGAGACGCCACCGTGACCGTACTCGCCCTCACCCCGATCGAACTCACTCCCGGCGGCGGCAGCCCGCTCGACCTGCTTGCCGAACTCACCGCGTCCGCGCTCGGCTCCAACACCGGGATCACCTTCCCGAACACCGGCCACGAAGTCGTGTTTGTGCAGACCGGCAGCGCCGGCTCGACGACTGTCACGAGCCAGATCGGCACCACGATCGAAGGCCAGACGGTGCCCGGCGTTGCCCCCGCCAGCGCTCAGGCCGCGTCAAAAATCCTCGCCTATGGGCCGTATCCCTCGGCCTACGACTCTCCGCAGTCGGACGGCGAGGAAATCGTCGAAGTCGACTTCGGGACCCCGGCGAGCGTTACCGGCGTGATCGTCGTCCGCCAGACCGGCGTCTACTGACCCGGCGCTGCCTACCATCCACCACCGGCTAGCGACCAGCAGCCCGTCAAGGGCGTAACCAACCACCCGCAGGCCCGCCTCCGCGCGGGCCTTTTCCATGCCCACTGGTCGTCAAGATCGGAGCCGCCGTCATGGCTGTCACCGCAAGCAATCTCGTTCTCGGGCCGGCCCGGCTGTACGTCGCGCCGTTCGGCTCGACGGAACCCGCCGACTCGTCCGTCACCCCGAACGGCACCACCACCCCGCCGAGCACGCCGTGGACCGACGTGGGCGGCACGGACGGCGGCGTGACCTTCGAAGTCGACTCCACCTATACCGATCTGGAAGTGGACCAGGTCATCATGTCGGTCGGCGCGCGGCTGACCGAACTCAAGATGTCGGTGACCGCGAAGCTGTCCGAGGTCACCCTGGCCAACCTGAACACGGCGCTGAACAGCATCGGCGAGACCACGCAGGGCAGCGGGTACGAGACCCTCGACATCACCGTGAGCAGCGCCGCGAGCCAGCCGACGTATGCGGCTGTGATCATCGACGGCTGGGCGCCGCTCACCTCGGCGGGAAGCTCGGCGCTGCGGCGCATCATCGTCCGCAAGGTGCTCGCCCAGGCCAAGATCCAGCTTGCCTACAGCAAGAAGGACCAGGCGGCCTACGACTGCACGTGGCAGGTCTACTACGTGAGCGACAGCATCAACCCGGTCCACATCGTCGACCAGCAGGCATAACACCCCGGTATGTGTGCCGGGACGCGGCGGACCGAACCCGCCCGGCCCGGCACGCATGCCCGAATCAGGCACGGAGGAACCACGCACCATGACCGCGACCGCATCAGCACCAGGACAGGGCGAGCTTGTGCCCGCGCCCGCGCAGGACAGCAAGGCCGACCTGATCATGACCGTGCCGGGATTCACCCCGCTGGTCCTGTCCACGACCCGGCCCGAGCCGCTCGACACCCGCCGGGTCGTCCTGTTCGAGATCGACGGAACCCGGTACACCATCCCGTTCGAGATCCCGATGACGGTGGGCCTCACCTATATGGCGAAGGTGGCATCCGGTGACCCGGCTGAGCAGGTCGGCGCCACCGACTACGTGCTCCGCGAAGTGCTCGGCCCGGACGGGTACACGGCGCTGCTCGGCTACAAGCATCTGCGGCGGGAGCATTTCGAGCAGATCCTCGCGATCGTCATGAGGCTCGTCATGGGCACGCTGGAACCCCCAAAAGAGTCCGCGAACGGCTGACCCAGCTTCTCTGGATTCTCCACGACCTTGACGACGTGGCCAGCGACTTCTCGGCCATCCACCAGGTGCGGGACGTCACCGCCCTGCCGGGGCCGGTGTTCTTCAAGTTCGCGTTCCGGCTGGCTGCCTACAAGTCGGTGATGCGTGCCCGGGTTGAGGACGCCATCGCCGAGGAAACCGCAGCCGGCGACTCCCCGTCAGCCCGGCAGGCACCGGACGTGAACCCTGCGTCTCGCCGGGGAGTGACCCACGTCCCGGCGACCAGGGTGGCGCTGCAGGCCCACCCGCAGTTGTCCCAGATCATCTCGTTCGGCTGAGCCGCGCCCGCGCGCCTCCTGACCCGTTCCCGGAGGGAGGCGCGCGGCATGGCTGAGGGTTTCAAGATCGCCGAGGCGTTCGTCGAGGTCAAGCCGGACACGGAGGGGTTCCGGGAGAAGCTGCAGGCCGCGCTTGACGAGGCGGTCGACGGGGTTCACGCCGACGTTACGGCGGGAATCAGCACGGAGCAGATCGACGAGGACGCCGACAAGATCAGGGAGAAGGTCGACGAGCTCGACGGGCTGCACGCCGAGCCGTCGGTAGGTCTGGATGCCCTTGACGCTGACGCCAGCATCGAGGACATCAAGGCGCGGCTCGGGGAACTGCGCGACGAGGTGTGGCAGGCGCAGATCACCGCGGACGACGACGACGCCGAGTTCGCGCTCGCCAAGCTCACCGTCCAGCTAACGAATCTGAGTGAGACGGTCGCCGACCCGAAGATCACCGCCGAAGGGACCGCGGACGCGGTCGACCGCCTCAACCGGCTGCAGGCGCAGTTCATGGAACTGTCCGGCGTCGAGGCGACGCCGCGGGTCACAGCCCAGACCGACGAGGCAACCACCCGCATCGGGGCTGTCAAGTCAGAACTGGACGACCTGGAGCAGCCGCGTGTCGTCCCGGTCGACGCCGAGACGAGCGAGGCTCAGGCGAAGATCGCCGAGCTTGAAGCCGAGATCGAGCAGCTGAAGACCAATGCGTCCAGCCCGACGCAGTTCAACCTCAGCGGCCTTCAGGGCGGCAGCGGGCTGGCGGCCGGCGGGATGGGCGTCGGCGCGCTCATGCCGGGCATCAGCAGCGCGGTCGCCGGCATGGGCATGCTCGGTGCTACGGCCGGGCTGGCGTTCGGCAACATCGGCGCCGCGGTCATGGCGCACTCGCAGGCCGTCAAGCAGGCGGCCGCGAACCAGATGCAGTACGCCGACCAGGTCGCAAGCTCGGAGATGAGCCTGACCGAGACGGTGCGTAACGCCGCCATGTCGCAGGCCCAGGCCATCGAGTCGGTGACGATGGCCCAGCAGCAGCAGCAGATGGCTACCGCCGGGCTGAGCGAGGCGCAGTTCAACCTGCAGGAAGCCTGGATTCAGGCCCGGTACGCGCTGCAGCAGCTTAACGACGCGATGCACAACTCGGCGACCACCATCAAGGCCGCTGAGCTTGCCGTCGCCCAGGCCAAGTACCAGCAGTTGCTCGTCGACCAGAACGCCATGTCGACGTCCCTGGACCGGGCACAGGCCGCGATCTCAGTCACCCAGGCCGAGGAGCAGCTGACCTCGGCCCGGCAGAACGCGATTTACGTGGCGAAGCAGGCGCACCTGCAGGACAAGCGCGGGGTGTCGGGGTCGCAGCAGGTTGTCATGGCCGAGCAGGCGCTGAAGCAGGCGATCTACGCGGTGAAGGACGCCCGCTGGTCGTCGATGATGGCGCAGAAGGAACTCGTCAACACCGAGCTGAATAACGCCAATCAGGTCAAGCAGGCCCAGATGGCGGTCGCGCAGGCGCAGCTGCAGGCGACCGGCGGGATGAACAATTTTTACGCGGACATGGCGCGGCTGTCGGGGCCGGGCCGGGAAATCGTCCGGGTGCTGCTGGCGATGCATCCGGCGATCCGGGCGCTGGAGCACATCGCGCAGAACGCGATCGCGCCGGGGGTCCTGGCGTTCTTCCGCGGCATCCGGTCTCTCATGCCGGAGTTCGACCGCGGGGTGCGGGCGATGGGTCATGCCATGAGCCTGGCGTTCGGCCAGTTCGGGCGGATGATGGCGACGCCTGCTTTCCGGAATGGCCTGATGGGGCTGATCCGCAACGGGGTCCGGTTCGCTGAGGTCGTGCTGCCGCCGTTCGCCCGGTTCCTGCAGATGATGGGCGAGGCGGGCGGGAAGGCGGGTGCGTTTGCCGGCATCGCGGCGGTGCTTGCCGGGCTGGCCAAGGGCCTCACCGGGTTCGTGCAGGGGCTTATCCCGGCCATCCCGGCGATCAACCAGATATTCATGGTGCTCGGCCAGATTCTCGCCCAGGTCGGCCCGCAGCTTGCGCAGATCATCGGCCTGGCTGCCCGGACCCTCATGCCGCTGATGCGGTACCTCAACGAGCATCCGCACGGCACGATCGTCAAGGTACTGGCTGACATTGTCGCCGGGATGATCGCCTTCCGCGGCTTGCAGAAGGTAGTCATCTCCCCGCTTGCGAAGTTCGCTGAGGTGGCTGTCGGCCTCAAGGGCAAGTTCGGGTCGGTGGTGGATCACATCAGCGGCCTGTTCGGCAAGCTCGGCGGCGTCTTCTCCGGTCTCGGCGGCAAGCTGGCGTCCATGTGGTCGTCGGCGTCGTCGGCGACCGTGTCGTTCGTGTCCGGGCTGGCATCGAACCTGTCCCAGGCTGCCAGCGCCACAGTCGGATGGATCGCCGAGCACGCGGTAGCGACCGGCGAGTTCATCGCCCAGAACATCGCCCAGGCCGCCTCAGCCACGGCGGCGTTCATCGCCGAGAACGCGGCGACCCTCGGGATCGGGCTGGCGATCACGGCGCTGATCGGCGTCGTCGTGTGGGCCGGGCTGCACTGGCACCGGGTCTGGGGCGACATCAAGTCCATCGCCCTCGACATATGGCATAACGTCCTCGACCCGATGTGGCATGGCATCGAGGCCGGTGTCCGCTACCTGGTCAACAACGTGTTCGTCCCGCAGTTCGATCTGATCAAGGCGACATTCACCGGGCTGGAAGACGCCGCCCTGTGGCTGTGGCACAACGTCCTCGACCCGGTGTGGCAGGGCATCCAGACCGGCGTTGCCGACTTCGTTTCAGCGTTCCAGAGCGCATGGGACAAGCTGACGCAGGTCTTCTCCACCCCGGTGAATTTCCTGGTCAAGACGGTGTACGACGACGGCATCCGCAGGCTGTGGAACGACGTGGTCGGCGCGGTCGGCCTGGGGTCGATGAAACTGCCGTTCGTCGCCCCGGTCGGCCTGGCTTCCGGCGGCGTGGTGCCCGGATTCAAGCCGGGCCACGACTCCGTGCCAGCCATGCTCAGCCCCGGCGAGGGCGTGCTGAACCCGAACGCCGTCAAGGCCATCGGCCCCGGCACCGTGAACGCGCTGAACAAGCAGTTCCCGTCGTCGAGCAGCGGCAGCAAGTCGGGGGGAGGCAGCAAGCCCGCCCACACCAGCAGCAGCAGTAGTAGTAGTAGTAGTAGTAGTCATCACAGCACGGCGATGAAGGAAGCCCGCAAGCAGGCTGTCCGGCATTCCCGCAAGGCCGCGACCGGCGCGGTCGGCCTCGCGCACGGCGGCCTGATCGGCGACATCGGCAACTGGTTCACGTCCATCGGGTCCGGGATTCTCCACTCGGCCGGATTCATGGCCGAGATGGCCAGCAACCCGGTCCGCGCGATCCAGGGACTCCTCGGGCATGTGGTGAAGACACCTGCCGCCGGGCCGCTCGGCCGGGTGATGGACGCCATACCGTCCATGCTGATCCGTGACCTGGCGCAGTTCGTGGGCCTCGGCGCCGGCGGCAAGGGCGGCGGCGCGGCGGTGTCGTCGCCGGTCACCCCGACAGGGGCGGTAGCGGCATGGTTCAGCCGGGCGATGAAGGTCACCCGGGCACCGAAGTCGTGGCTGCCTGACCTGGAGACGATCGCCTGGTATGAGTCCAGCGACCGGCCGGACGCCATCAACCTGACGGACTCCAACGCCAAGGCCGGTGACCCGTCCCGCGGCCTCATGCAGCTGATCATGACGACGTTCCAGGAGTATCACCAGGCGGGGACGAGCCCGGACATTTACGACCCGGTTGCGAATATCGCGGCGGGCATCAACTACATCCGTGCCCGGTACGGCAACCCTGGCCTGACCCCGGGAATCATCGCCCTGGCGCATGGCCAGAAGTACCAGGGATATGACTCCGGCGGGTGGGCGATGCCGGGCGTGACGGGCCTGGTGAACAAGACCGGCAAGCCTGAGGCTGTCCTGACTCCCGAGCAGTCGCGTGCGTTCCTCGACATCGTGGGGCGGCTCGGCCAGGGCGGCGGCGCGGCGGGCGAGCCGCAGGTCGTCATGAACTACTACGGCACGCAAAGGCCGACCGTCGAGCAGCAGTCGATCATGATGCGCGACCTGGCGCTCGCCATCGGCGGCGTCGCCTAGCTCTTTCCCTTCCCTCTTTCAGTCCGCCCCGGCATGGGTCGCCGGGGTGGTTCGCGCTGCCCGCACACCGACACGAAAGGCGACACCAGTGACCCAGCCTGACCCGGCCCCCGCGCAGGACATCACCTGCACCGGGGGTCTCACCCTGCCCATTCCGGGCACCAGCCCGGCACCCTGCGGAGGCGAACTCTAGTGGCTAGTTTCTACGACACGACGGTCGAGGCGGCCGTCGACGCGATGACGGCGCTGCTCAACGGCGGCACCCTGCAGATTTACACCGGCAGTGCGCCGGCGTCCACGACCAACGCGGTGTCGGGACTGACCGGCACCCTGCTGGCCACCCTGACCTTCGGGTCGACGGCGTTCGCCGCGGCTGCCGCGTCGGGTGGCACGGTGACGGCGAACGCGAACGCGATCACCGCCGACTCGGCGGCTGCCGCGTCGGGCACGGCCGGGTATTTCGCGCTGGTCAAGTCGGACGGGACCACGGTGGTTGCGACCGGCACGATCGGCACCAGCGGTGCGGACCTGAACCTGAACAGCACGGCGATCAGCCAGGGCGCGACGGTGTCGTGCAGCGCGTTCGCCATCACGATGCCGCAGACCTAGCGGCACGCCGGCGTTCCCGCCGGCTGCCTGCTCATCCTGGCAGCCGGCGGCGGTGCTGTCTTTCCTGACCCTGACCCTGGTTCACTGACGCGCGTGCGGTTTGGAGGCGGCCCGGTTGTCCACAGTCGTCCAGACCGCGCAGAACTATGTCATCAGCAGCCAGGCTACGACCACGGTCACCGTCACCCTCGGGAAAGCGACCCAGGCCGGGAACTGCCTGCTCGTCATCACGGGGACCACCTACAGCACGACGAACCCCGCCGTGTCCGGAGTCACCCTCGGCGGGTCGGCGGGGAACTTCGGCTCCCTGTACTCCGAGGGTCTCAGCGGCGGCGACAGCATCGTGTCGTTCTGGGCCGACCCGGACTGCGCCGGCGGCCAGACGTCCGTCGCGGTCACCGTGTCCGGTGGCTCCGGCAGCGGCCTGGTCGCCGTGTCGGTGCTGGAAGTCTCCGGCCTCGCGTCGACGCTCGCCGGGCTGCTGGGCCAGTCCGCCGGCACCACCGACAGCTCCGGCACGTCGTGGACATCCGGTGCCACCGCCGCCACCAGCCAGGCGGACGAGCTGTGGGTCGGCGGCGTCTGCACCTATACGCTCGACGAAATCATCACCGGCCCCGGCTCCCCCTGGCACAACTTCGCCCAGCAGGGCGGCGGCACCCATCCGTCCGCGATGGCCGGGTACCAGGTTGCCACCGCGACCGGGACCGCCGAATACGCCGGCACCTTGAACCGGGGTTACGCCTACACCGCCGCCGTCATCACCCTCCAGGGCGCGGCGGCGCCGGTGACCGGCACCGGGTCGATTGCCGCCGGTGCGCCCGGCGCGGCGGGTGCCGGGTCGAATGGCAGCGGGGGCGCCCCTGACGGCGGGACGGGAAGCGTCAGCGCCGCCGCGGCTGGGCTATCCGGCACCGGCACAGTCGAGGCCCCTCCCGCCCTGGTCAGCACCACCAGGGCATACACCCTGACTGTCACCATCCCCGCCACAACGGCCGGGAACACCCTCGTTGTCGCGATCAACTCCATGAACACCGCCGGGCAGGCGTCGGTCACCGGCGTGAAGCTCGGCGGGTCCGCTGCGGGGTTCAGCCAGGCCGCGGTGGCGCACGCTGCCGGCACCCTGGGCGGCGCAGCGTATTACGACGTGTTCCTGTGGGTCGGCAGGAACATCGCCGGCGACCAGACCACCGTCACCATCACCGGCAACAGTGACCTGGCTGTCGCGTCCGGGTCCGGCGGCGTCGTGGTCTACGAGTTCGCCGGAATACCGTCCGCCACCCTGGACCAGTCCAGTACCGGGTACGACAACACCCCGACCACCACCTGGTCGTCGGGCACCACCGGCACCACGACGGCGCCCGGCGAAATCTGGGTCGGCACAGCCGCCTCAAACGGCCAGATCAACTCGCCTGCCGCACCGTGGACAGTCACGGCAGACACCGGCGGCAGCCCGCTCTGGAACACCGGCTACCAGATCGTGTCCGCGACCGGCACCGCGGCCTATTCAGGCACGATGAGCTTCGGTGACCCCTATGCGGCTGCCGTCATCACCCTCAAGGCCGGCGAAACCGTCACCGCGGCCGGAGGCACGGCTGCTGGTGCGCCGGCAGCCACCGGGTCAGGCACCGAGCTATTCACCGGCACCGGCACGCTGGCCGCCGGTGCTGCCGCGCTGTCCGGAACCGGCAGCAGCGCGACCCCGACCGCATTCACCGGGACCGGAAGCGCGCCGGCTGGGACGCCGGCAGCCGGAGGGTCAGGTGCCCTCGGCTTTACCGGCACCGGCAGCCCGGCAGCGGGCGCGCCTGGCGTCGCGGCCGCCGGCGGCCAGGAGTTCACCGCAGGCGGCAGTCTCGCGGCCAGCGGCCCCGGCATCGCCGGCACGTCAGTGCTCGACTTCACCGCAGGCGGCAGTCTCGCGGCCAGCGGCCCCGGCATCGCCGGCACGTCAGTGCTCGACTTCACCGCAGGCGGCAGTCTCGCGGCCAGCGGCCCCGGTTTCGCCGGCGGCGCGGGGGCGCTGACCTTCGACGCGACCGGCACCCCTGCCGCGGCAGCGGCAGCGACCGCCGGCAGCGGCTCGCTCGGGTTCACCGGGTCCGGCACGGCACCAGCCAGCGCGCCTGGCGTCGCGGCGGCAGCAGGCCAGGACTTCGCCACGACAGCCAGCATCACCAGCGCGGCTCCCGGCATGACAGCAGCCGGCACCCAGGAGTTCACCGGCCCCGGTACGGCCGCGGCCGGCGCGGCTGCCACATCCGGGCAGGCAACCGGCGGGAACACAACCGCGGCTGGCTCGATCAGCGCTGCAGCGCCGGGCATCACCGGAACCGACGTGCTCGGCTTCACTGCAGCCGGCGGCGTGGCGGCCGCCGCGCCCAGCGCGGCCGGGACCGGTCTGGGCGGCGACACCACCACATCGGGCAGCATCACGGCGGCAGCCCCGGCGCTCGCGGCGTCAGGCAACCTCGGGGCGCAGGGCACCGGCAACCTCCCGGCTAGCGCGCCGGGCGTAACCGGCTCAGCGGCCGAGGAGTTCACCGGCTCCGGGTCAGCGGCTGCAGGGGCCGCAGGCACGTCCGGTGACGCCGCCTACAGCGTGGTCTTCGACACGCCGGGCACGCAGCAGGTGACCGCGCCGCCGGGTGCGGCGTCGGCCACGGCCCGGGTGTTCGGCGGCGGCGGTGCGGGCTCGGCTACGAACGACATCGCCAACCCCGGCGGCGGCGCGGGCGGCGGCGGCGAGTACGCCGAGGACACCGTGCCGGTTACTCCCGGCACCGCATACACGGTGGTAGTCGGTGCCGGCGGCGCGGCTGCACCCAACACCGGAGGGGCCGGCCTGCCGTCGTCGTTTACCGGCGACGGCGGCGCGGCGGTAACCGCCCACGGCGGCCTGGGCGGCAGCCAGGCAACCGGTGGCGCGGGCGGCACCGGCAGCACGAACACTGTGCATTTCGACGGCGGCGCAGGCGGCTCATACAACTATCCCAGCGGCGGCGGCGGCGGTTCGTCGGCCGGATATGCCGCGGCGGGCACCCCCGGAAGCAGCGGGTCTTCCATCGCCGGCGGTGCGGGCGGCTATGCGCCGGCAGGCGGCGGCAGCGGCGGCACCGGCGGGGATCTCACGGCAGCCTTCGGCGGTGCGTCGCCGGGCGGTGGCGGCGGCGGCGGCTCCTACTCCGGGTATGCAGCCGGCGACGGCAACAGCGGCAAGGTCATCCTGACCTGGAACTTCCCGGTCAGCGGGGCCGGGCGGATAGCAGCCGCGGCTGCGGGTGCGGCCGGCGAGGCCAGCGAGGTTTTCACCGCTGCGGGCAGCATGGCCGCCGGTGCGGCTGCGACCGGCGGTCAGGTAGGCGGCGGTGACACTACCGGGACGGGTGCGCCGGCTGCGGGCGCGGCTGCCACCGCCGGCACTGTAAGCCTCGGGTTCACCGGTACCGGCAGCATGGCGGCAGCCCCGGCCGCGGCATCCGGGGCCGGCGGCACATTCACCGGCCTGGGCGGCAACGGCCGCCTGACTGCGGGAAGCACCTCGATTACGGCCAGCGGGCAGGCCGGCATCGGCGGTACCGGCACGGTGGCCGCGGGCACCGCGTCGGCCAGCGGCCAGGGGACTGTCAGCAACAACCGGGAAGCGGCAGGCGCGGCTGCGGCCGGGGCACCTGGTGTCGCGGCCAGCGGGGCAGCCGAAACCGGCGGCATCGCCCCGGTCGCCATCACGCCCGCCAGCAGCCTGACCGTCACGATCCCGGCCACCACGGCCGGGGACACGCTGATCGTCGTCGTCGGCAGCAGCAACCGGGCAGGCCGCGGCCAGATCACCGGGATCACCCTCGGCGGCAGCGCGGGCGGGTTCGCGCAGGCCGCGGCAGGCCACTCGGCCAGCGGAGGCGTCTGGGCGGACTCGTTCATCTGGGCGTTCCCGGGCATCCCGGCCGGGCAGACGCAGCTAGTCATCTCCGGCACGAACCTCGACGTCTCGGCCGGCGCCGGCGCCGTCACCGTCTACGAGGTCACCGGGCTGGCCAGGAGCGGTGTCACCGACCAGAGCGCAGGCAGCGGAGGGACCGGGCCGGCGTGGTCGGCGGGCCCGACCGGCACTACGACGGTTCCGGCCGAGTTCGCGGTCGGCGCGGTTGTCGCCACAGGCGGGTACGGGACAGTGCCGTCCGGCTGGTCGCCTACTCCGGGCGGCGGGACGCTGGCCGCGGTGCAGATCCTCACCCAGACCGGGATCGTCGAGTTCGGGTCGTCCGGGCCGGGTGGCGTGTGGGCTGCCGCCGTGGCGACATTCCTCGGCCTGCCGGCTGCCACCACGGCGGCCGGGACGCTGCCTGCCGGGCCTGCCGCCGTGGCGGGGCATGGCCGCGGCGGTCCGGGTGGCTATGTCACAGCCGGGGTGCCGGGTGTCGCCGCGCAGGGCGCGGTCGCAGCGCCGGTTCCGATCCCCGATGCCGAGCCGGCGGGTGCCGCGTTCGGCGCCGCATTCGTTACCACCTACCGGGCCGGGCAGCCCGCTACCCTGTACCTGGACTTCTACGACGAGGTTTCCGGGCAGCCCGCGGACCCGTCGCAGGTGCAGATGTCGGTCACCTACGGCTCCGATCCGGCCTTCCCGGTCGTCGCCGGACCGTTCTACTACGGCGGGTCGTCGGTTCCGACCCCCGGCGAGATATGGCGGATCGGGACCGGCCAGTACGCCGTCATCTGGGACCTGCCGCCTTACACCCCGGCCGGTGTCTACACCGCGACCTGGACCTGCACCTATTCGGGGCAGCAGACCGAGGCAAGCGAGAACCTGCAGGTCGCAGGCGGGATCGCGCCTGCCGCTCCGTCCGGCGACGTCGGGTTCTGGACGGGGTCAATCGCCTACACCCCGCCGGCGTCGAACCTTGCCGCGCCGCCGCCGATCACCCTGCCGCTCGGCGGCACCGACGACCAGGGCGTGACGTGGCTGGCGCAGAAGCTCACCGGGTGGGACTCCCCGCCGGTTCAGGGCGCCGGGGTGATCCCGAAGTCCGGTGACCACGGCGCGTGGCCAAGCCCGCAGTTCTACGCCGCCCGGACCATGACGCTGACCCTGACCGCGATCGCGCCGACCCAGGCGCTCCGCGACATGGCGCGGGCACGGCTGCAGCAGGCCATCCCCGTCAGCGACTTCGCGGTCCTGACGTGGAATGAGCCGGTCCCGAAGCAGGTCACCGTCCGCCGCAGCGGGAAGGTCAGCGAGAAGTACCCCGACCGGCTGTCAGTGACCTTCACGGTCGGGCTGGTCGCACCGGACCCGCGGAAGTACACGGTGCAGTCGCAGACCGTGTCGGTGACTGCGCAGCCGCCACCGCAGGGTGCCGCGACCGTCCCGGTCACGGTGCCGTTCACGATGATCGCGCAGGTGCCGGGCGGCACGGTGACTGCCGCGAATAACGGGACCTTCGAGACGCGGCCGGTTGTGACGATCACCGGGCCGGTCACCAGCCCGGCGCTGGTCAACGTGACCACCGGCCAGAAGGTGTCGTGGTCCGGGCTGGTTCTCGGGTCGACGGACGTGCTGCAGGTCGACTTCAACACCGGGCAGGCGTGGCTCAACGGCACCTACCGGTCAGCGGACCTGTTCTCGTCGTGGTGGGTTCTGCAGCCCGGCATCACCACCACCATCCAGCTTTACGGGTCCGGGTCCGGCGGGTCGTCGATGCAGGTGACGTGGCAGGACGCCTGGATCTGACCCCGGCCCGGGCGCGCATCACTGACATCTGAACTTCTGTGAAGGGAGGCCCCGCATGCCGTCATCGGTCAGCATGGGGTGGGCGCTGTGGATGGACGGCGAGACCATCGACGCGATGCTCGGCCGGCAGATCGTCGCCGGCATGTACCTGAACCAGCAGTCCACGGCGCAGGTCACCGGCGGTGTGCTGCCGTCCGGCGGTGCCCTCGCTGTCACGCCCGGCAGCGGCCTGACGGTGAATGTCGCCAGCGGGTACTGCGTCATCCCCTCCTCGTCCGGGAACTCCTACGGGGCGTACCAGTGCTCGGCGCTCGCGGCGACCTCGGGCCTGACGATCGCAACCGCCGACTCGGCGAACCCGCGGACGGACCTGGTGTGCGCGACAGTGGTCGACGACGGCACCAGCGCGTCGTACTGGGCGCTGCAGGTCGTGACCGGCACCCCGGCCGCCTCCCCGGCCGCGCCGGCGACCCCGGCGAACTCGATCCCGCTCGCCCAGGTGTCGGTGCCCGCCAACGCCACATCGGTCGCGTCGAACGCGGTCACCGACGCCCGGACCTACATCGTCCTGGCGGGCGGCATCACCCCGGTGCGGAACCTGGCCGCCGCGATGACCGGCCAGCCTGGCTATCCCGGCGCCTACATCCACGACATGACGTCGGACCGGCTCGTCCTGTGGAACGGCAGCAAGCAGCTCCAGCCCATCCTCCTGCCGTTCACCCCGGTAGCGAACATCAACGCCAACGCCGTCAACTCGATCGGCCCCTACCAGCAGTTGTGCCAGGCCACCGTGACGACGGACGGGCAGACCGACATCGAGATCATCGGCCAGTGGGTCGGCATCTCGATCGCCACGGCAGGCACCCAGACTGACCCGATCTACGCGAACTTCACGCTGCAGATCGACGGGGCGCAGGTCGCGCAGCAGGCCACCGCGCCGCTCGACGCATCGAAGGTGCAGCTGAATGTGGCCTACAGCGGCGGCGTGATCCACCACGTCACCAGCGGGCTGAGCGGTGACACGCCGTCCGCCGGGCAGCATGTGATCAGCTTCGGGTTCGCCGCCAAGTACGACGGCACGCACCAGGTAAGCGTCCCCGGCGCGCAGTCGCCCACCACCCTGTATGTCCGCGCGGTGCCGAAGTGACAGCCTTCCGGTACTTCACGACAGACCTGGTGACCGGCGAGGTTCTCGCCGACAACATCCCCCTGCAGGTCCAGTCGTTCAGCCAGCAGCTCAACGGCGGCGGCCAGCTCACCGGGTCGCTGCCGCTGAGCGAGAACTATGCGTCGAACCAGCCGTATGTCGAGGCGCTGGAATGCCGCCGCGCCGTCCTGTGGGTGATGGCCGACGACTACCCAGTCTGGGCCGGGGTCGTCTGGGACTGGCCGGACATGTCCCGGCAGGAAGGCACCCTGCCGATCAGCGCGCAGACCATCGACACGGTGTTCGGCAAGCGGCTGATCATCGCAACGCTGGAATACCAGGAAATCGACGTCTTCCAGGTGTTCATCGACCTGACCCGGTACGGCATGACGTTCGAGTCTCCGCACATCACGAGCTACAGCCCGGTCCAGGGGCCGCCGTCGTCGCTGGCTGCCCGCCAGGCCGCGATAGCCCGGCTGGTCCTGCCGTCCGGCCCAGCCGCCGTCGCCGGGTTCCCCTACTCGGTCGGCTACCTGTATTCGGACCTGGCGACTGTCCAGTCCGCATGGCAGACGATGACGCAGACCGGGGTGCTCGAGTTCACGTTCGACGCCGGCCTGGACTCGTCCGGCAACCCGGCGATCTTCCTGCGGCTCGGCTGGGCGCAGCTTGGCCGCGGCTACACGGAGACGCCTTATTCCGTGGTCTATCCGGGCAACGCACTGGACTACGGGTGGCAGCGGACGGGAAGCCAGGGCGCGAATTACGTGGTGGCCACTGCGCCGCCGAACGGGGCGCTGCTGCAGTGGGAGTCGACGTACCCGAACGGTGTCGACCTCGGTGACCTGGAAGCCGGCTACCCGGTGCTGCAGTCGGTGGTGTCGTGGGAAGGGTCGCGGGTCAAGTCCCAGGCACAGGTCGACTCTTTCGCTCAGGGGTCGCTGCCGATGCAGACCCAGGCGATGATCACCCCGATGATCACCATTGGCGGCGGCGGGTTCCCGTCCCTATCGGACCTGGTAATCGGCGACACATTCATGTTCGCGGCCACGTCGGCGCTGCATCCGCCGCAGAACAACCAGCCGGGCCTGCAGCAGCTACTCCGGCTCACCGGCTGGACGTGCTACCCGCCGACCGACCAGCAGTCGGAGTACGTGCAGCTTCAGACGTCGGCGGTGGTGCTCTCGTGACGGCTTACCCCGACTCGCTGCAGGTCCGGTGGGCGTCGACGCTCCGCGACCTTCTGCACCGGGTCCGCAACCTGGAGGTCCGCACGGCGGGCATCGACTCGGGGATGCCGCTGGCGGTGCTTCCCGGCGTCGTTGACAGCGCCTACACCAGCGGGAACCCGAAGGTGGACGTAAACGGGTCCGGCACCCTGACCGGCCCGTACAACTACCTGGCGTCGTATTCCCCGGCGGCGGGCGATGCGGTGGTGGTCGCCCCGATCCCGGTGACGGGGCAGGCAGGCGGCGCGGTGACCGCCTACATCGTGCTCGGCAAGATCGCATAGGAGGCCCGCATGGTGGCTACCGGGTACGGGGCGGTTGCGCTGGACGGCTCCGCTGCCGACATTGAGCCGGTCGGTGCGGCGGCTGCGGCGGGGAGCACGGGCCTGGCGGCGGACGCCGGGCATGTTCATGCCGGGTTCGCGCTGCTCGCCTCGACCGGGGCCGGCGGGTACACGCTGGGTGCCGCCGCAGGCACCATCCTGTCGTGGACGGCGCCGGATGACGGGAACATGCATGTGGTACTGGTGATGGCCACGCTGCATGTCACGTCTGCGGAGACCGGCGGCGCGCTCGACGCCGCGTTCACGACGCCGGATGGTGCCACGGCGGGCGCGAACCAGTTCCTCGGGCCGAACCTGGCGGCGGGCTTCTATCCGGTGACCCAGTCGTACATCGTTCAGGCCGGCTCGACGTTCACGCTGAGCCAGGCCAGCGCGCTGACAGCGGGGGCTTCGGTTTTGTGGGCCGAACTGCGGGGGTCATAACCGCAGCGTGCTCCCCATCCGCCGCCTTCATTGAGCTTCCCTACTAGCAGTGACAGGAGACGCCAGCAGTGCCACCACTCGCCACCCCTGACGAGCCGTCGCTGAACTACTCGATCAAGGAACTGCTCGAGCGCATGCGCCAGGAGCAGTCGGAGGGGTTCGGCCGCGTGTTCGCGCTGCTCGACAGCAAAGCCGACAAGGCTGCCGTGGAAGCCCTCCGAACGCAAATGGACCGGGACGTCGCGCACCTGCACGCCCGGATCAACACCATCGACGGGGATCTCGGCGCGATCAAAGGCAGCCGGGACGCCGAGGCCGCCGTCCTCGCCGAGCGGGAGCATGTGGAACGGGAACAGGAAGACGCCCGCACGGCGCGGGCCGACCAGTTCAACCGGGTATGGCCCGTCGTCCTGGCCGTCGCCGCCCTCGGGACGCTGCTATGGCAGGTGTTCCACGGATGAGCCTTCCGTCCCTGACCGCCCTGGACCGGTACAAGACCGGCACGTACGCCCCCGATGTCATCCGGGTAACATGGCATCGTGCCCCCTGCAAGAAAGCCACTCGCGGACCGCTTCTGGCCCAAGGTCGACAGGAACGGCCCGCTGCCGCCTGCGAATCCGCAACTCGGGTGCTGCTGGATCTGGACTGCGGCACGCAACAAGAAAAGCGGCTACGGACAGATCGGGTCGGGTGGGCGTGGCCCGATGGTGCTCGCACACCGGGTGGCCTACGAACTCGTCACCGGACCGATTGCGCCCGGCATGACACTCGACCACCTGTGCAACCGCCGGGAGTGCGTGAACCCGGCCCATCTGGAACCGTGCTCCACCGAAGTGAACAGCACGCGGGGAGCGCAGCGCCGCGCAACGTGCCGGGCCGGTCATCTGTGGGCGCAGTTTGCCTATACGGACCCCAAGACCGGCTACCGCCGGTGCCGCCAGTGCAACACGGAGCGCGCCCGTGAGTCCCGCGCCCGCAGGCGTGCCAGCGCACTCAACGCCGCAGACGCACCGGTACCTGCTCCACTTCCCTGAGCATCCGGCGCGCAAGGACGACCCCCACTACCGGGACTTCGACCACTACCACCGCACCCACCGGGCGAGTGCCCGCTGCTACATCGGGGAGCGCACCGGGTACGACGACTGCCGGGACGCGCACGGCGACCCGTGCCCGCCACCGGCACGCACCGGCGAACAGCCCGGCCTCGAACTCCACCACGCGCACGTCGAGTTCAGCCTGCAGAACGGCATCGACCTCGCCGCGCTCGAACACGACTACCCCGGGATTTCCGACCCCTCCCAAGTCGGCGCGTGGGTCGAGTCCGGCACCAACTTCCGGTGGCTGTGTGCGTGGCATCACCGCGGCGCTGCAGGAGCACACACCGCCAGTCACAGCGACTGGGAAGCCCTCCAATACGTCCCGGCACTCATCAGCAAGCCGACCGGGCATTGACCCCGTAAAGGAGACCGCGTACCCGTGACCAAGCCTCCCTCCGCAGCGTGGCTGCAGGCAGTGTTCGGTGCCGCTGATGGCGTCACAGTCGTCCTCGGGCTGCTGCTGGCCCTGACCGGCAGTCCGTCCGCCGTGGTGAAGGCCGCGGTCGGCGCCGGGGTAGCCGAGTTCGTCGGCATGAGCGCCGGGGCGTGGCTGTCCGGCGAGGGACGCTGGCCCGCGCTCGCCAACGGCGGGGCAGCCCTGGCCGCGTGCCTGCTGCCAGCGGTGCCTTATCTCGCGTTCACCGGCACCGTCGCGCTCACCCTGTCCGTCGTCCTCGTCGCGGCCGTCGCTGCCGCGGTGGCGTGGATGCGGCCTCAGCGAAGCTGGCTCGCCGTCGCGCAGACCTTCGGTGTTCTCGCCGCCGCGGCAGTCCTGGTCTACGCGACGTCGCTCCTATAACTTCCGGGCCGGTTTGCTTTAGCTACGCGGCCCGGTCCCAACGGTTGTTTCAGGTCACTTCACTACGCCCGCAGGAGGCGTCATGCCGCACTGGCTCATCCACCTGCTCGGCATCGACACCCAGCAGTCCTGGGCCTACGACTTCTGGTCGGGGATCGGGCCGTGCATCATCGCGTTCGTTTCCCTCGGCCTCACCAGCCTGACGGTGTACCTGGTGTTCAACTGCCACGTCACCGGCTGCAAGCGGGTCGGCCGGTTCCCGGCCGCCGGCGGCCAGTACAAGACGTGCCGCCGCCACCACCCGGACCGGAACGTGCGGGACGGGCTGCAGGCCGCGCACGTCCACGCCGCCCACCACCTGTGGAACAGCGCGAAGGGCAGCTAGCGGTGCGCCGCGCCGTCTGGCTCGCCGTGGCCGCCGCGCTGTGGATGACGTGGGGCGGCCTCATGTTCGCCGCCGTCGAGGGCGTGCCGTGGACCACCGGCCTGTACTGGGCTATCGCCACCGCGACCACGGTCGGGTACGGCGACGTCGTGCCCCGCGACCCCGCCGGGCGGCTCGTCGCCGTCGTCGTGATGCTCGGCGCGATCCCGCTGCTCGGCGCCGCGTTCGCCGCAGCCACGTCAGCGCACATCCGCCGCTGGTGGCATGACCGGCACGCCGGAACCATCGACGACAGCCACCAGATCCTCTCCGACCTCTACGAGCACGCCACCGGGCAGCCGCACCCGCGGGCACCCCGCACCGACCACCCTGACCATCCCTGACCATCAGCAGCCCCCGACCACGAACCGCGGCCGGGACCGGTCACCAGCAGAAGGGACCACTCATCCATGCCTGAACTTCACGGCGTCGACGTCGCCAGCTTCCAGGGACCGCCCGGGACGTGGATGCGCGTCGCGGGCCGCATCAGGTGGGCCGCGGTCAAGCTCACCGAACTGCAGCCGGACGGCACCCACTACGTCAACCCCGACGCCGCCGCCGACTGGCAGTGGCTCAAGCAGGCCGGCCACGGCCGGATCGCGTACCTGTTCGGCCACCCCGGTACCGACCCCGTCCAGACGGCCGAGTTCTTCATCAACGAGCTCCGTGCGCTCGGTCTTGACGACAGCGACGGGGTGGTCCTCGATCTTGAGGTCACGGACGGCAAGACCCCGGCCGAGGTGGATGCGTGGGCGCACAAGGTGCTCACTGAGATCGAGTCCCGCATCCACCGGCTGCCCGGCGTCTACACCGACCTTTCGTTCGCGGAGGCCGGGAACTGCGCGAGCCTGGGCCGGTTCTGGCTGTGGATCGCGGACCCGTCCAGCCCGGCCGGGTCACCGCGGGTGCCGCTGCCGTGGAGGACGTGGAGCATCCACCAGTACAGCCAGGCCGGGGCGATCGACCGGGACGTGGCGGCGTGGACGAGCGTCCCCGAGATGGGGGTGAACGTCGGCAAGTACCACGCCTCGGGGCCGACGAAGGCACACAAGCGCACCGTCCGGGTCAAGCAGGCGGTCAGGAAGGCCGCCGCGTCGGTGAAGACCGCAGTGAAGAAGGAGCCGGTGGTGTCGTCCGCTGCGGCGTCCGGCACCCTGTCCGCGGTCGTCGTGTTCCTCGGCTCCCACCTGGGGCTGCACCTGACCACGACGGCACAGACCGCGATCATCACCGCCCTGACCGGGCTGGCCGCGCTATGGTCGACGGCCAAGACCAGGCCGGCGACGGTGACCGGCGCAGCCGGGCTGCTGGGCACGATCACCACGGCTGCGGCCGGGTTCGGGCTGCACTACAGCCCGAGGTTCCTGGCCACTGTGGTGCCGCTGGCGATGGGCGCCGTGTCGGTGCTGACCTCGATGCGGGTGTCGCCGAAGGCGCCCAGCCCGGGCGGCAGCGTGTCACCGCTGGCGTCGCTCGAGGCTGAGATCCGGGCGCTGGCCGGGCATGTGTCGAGCCTGACCCACGCCGTGCTGCCGCCCGCGCCTGTGCCGGTGCCCGCGCCCGCGCCGGTTCCGGCTAAGGGGGGGGCCCGGGCCGCTCAGCCTGACGCACCCCCGTCACCTGTGGCGTAGAATTACGCCCGTAGGCCATAGAGAACCGGCCGGACGGCTTCCATCACCGCGGAAGCCGTCCGGCCGGTTCTTTTTTTCGTCCCCGAGACAGGACGTCTAGGCAGGCTGCTGCTGCTCGTAGCCGGGATGCTTGCTGGCCATATGGCCGGCGAGGTTTTGGAAGGTCCGGTTGCAGCAGGGGCAGACACCGTTGGCGATCCGCCTGCGGGTCTTGGTGAGCTGGCCGACTGCGGCCCGCCTGCGGTACTCGGCGGCGCGGGCCTGGTCCTGCGCGGCGACCAGGGCGGCCTCCGCGGCCCGGACCTGATTGCGGAGGGAGTGGACGGTGTCGGTGGTGTAGTGCTGGCAGTGGCCAGCCGGGCAGTAGAAGCTGACGCGGGACGATTCCCTGGCGCGGGCCGCGAGGTCGTCGGGCATCGCGAACCGGATGCTGCACACGCAGCAGGTCTCAACGGCCAGTTTGCCGGTGTAGGCGAGGGTGCTAGGCATCGTTGTCGTCCAGCTTGTCCGCGGGGGTGAGGGTGGTTCCGTCTGGGGCGTCGATGGTCAGCAGGGCGCTGTAGCCGGGCACTTCGGGGTCGGGGTTTGCTGGTGGTGCCTGGCTGATGGTGACGGGCCACGGCGGAAGCTGGTGGTCTTCGAAGGTCTGCCCGACACCGACCTGCCAGCAGCCGCCCTCGTCGTCAAACCAGCAGTGGACCCGCATCTGGCCGCCGTCTGGTGCGACCAGGTCGGCCCTGAACCTGTCGGTGATGAACTCGCCTGCGCCGGGGTAGCCGCTGACCTCAACGATGTCGCCGCTGCCGCCGTTGATGGTTATCTTCACTGGCCGCTTCCCGTCGGTGGTTTGGTGGTGGCTACGCCGGGCAGGTGGACCGGGCAGCCGGGGGCCAGGTACCAGCCGTCCGGCGGGAGCGGGGCCTTCTCGCCGTGATTGTTCAGGCATACAGGGCAGATGCACCCGCGAGCCAGGGCCGGAGCACCACCCGGCGGCAGCGTTGCGGGACTGTCGAGACCGCCCAGGAGCTCTCTCGCGCATGCCGGGCACAAGGCGACGGCGTAGATCAGGACACCGGTGCCGATGACGCCTGTCTGAAGCCCGGCAGCATCACCGGGTTCGGTTCCGCAGGCGTCACAGCGGACCGGAGAACCCAGCATGTGCTTGTGCTTGAAGCAGGTGACGGCGTTGGGCAGCCAGGCTGCCGCGACGATGGGTTCCGGGCTTGTCACGGACGGGTTGCAGGGGCAGACCTTCGCGCGTCCGTCCCGCCAGGCGACGGTCGTGGCCGTCATCCCGAGGAGCAGCCACTCGGGAAACGACCCCGGCACGGCACGCATCATGACCGGGCCGAGGCGCTCGTGAATGAGGGAGGTTGCGTGGCTGGCGGCTGCGGCAAGCTGGTCGACGTACTCGGGCGGGAGGACCCGGCGGAGCCGTTCCCCGGCCTCAGCCAGCGCTGCGGGGTCCCGGAGCGTGTTCGCCATGGAAATGGCGTCGCCGGCGTCGTCGGCGTTCACGAGCCGTCGCCGTTTCGGAGCACGGTCCTGCGGCGGAAGGCCAGGCCAGCGCGATGCTGTCCCCTGCCCCGCAGGTAGATGACGGCGGCGACCAGGCCGCTTGCGCCGAAGCCCGCAACGGCCGGTCCCCAGCCGGTGAGGAGCATAACGAGGGCGGTGATCAGCGCCCCGGCGAACCAGGCTTCTACCCACCACCCCCGGGCGCGGGTCAGGAACGGGATGTGCCGGACCAGCCATTCGGTTATGAGGGCTGCGATCGGGGCGTATACGGCGCAGGCCGTCGCCTCTTCGAGGAATGTGAGCATCAGGGCATCCTGTGGACTTGGAAGGCGGGAATTCCGCCGTCGGCACGCGGGCCGGGTGGCGGCGGGGTGAGCGGCAGGAACCGGGGGGTTGGCTGCCGTTTCATGGAGTCGGCGGCGGGCGGGGACAGGCGGTAGCCCTGGTCCATGGCCCGGTCGGCTTCGGTGCGGGGCCTGGGGCTGGTGAGCCAGTCCCGCAGGTGGCGGAAGACGCGGGTCACTGGCGGGCCTGCGCGCGGGCGGTCTGGGTGCTGCCGTTGACGTAGGCCATGACCTCGGTTTCCAGGTACCGGCGGTGGCCGCCGGGGGTGCGGACCGACTGGAGCCGACCCTGGAGTGCCCACCGGGTCACGGTCTTGGGATCTACCCGCAGCATGCTGGCGACCTCGGCGGGGGTGAGCAGGCGGGGTGCTGGCTGCTTGACTGGCATTGCTAGTTGCCTCCGTTTGGCGGTGATGTGATGGCGCGGCAGATGCCGCGCCAGGCCTCGACGTGGTCGCGCCATTCGCGCCACGGTGAGGGGTCTGGTGAGTTGACGGCGAGCATGTGGGCGTCGCCGAGCAGGCCGTGTGCGGTGTCGATGAGGTCCGCGAGGGTGAGGGCGGCGGCCTGCCGGAACGAGTGGGCGGGCACCAGGAGTGCTGGTTTCTCGTCCGCGCAGTCGGGGCAGAAGACGGCACCGTAGGGGCCGGCGCAGTTCTGGCAGGCGTAGCCGGTGCGGGAATGCCCGGCAGCGCAGATGCGGGTGACCAGGGTGACGGGCCCGTCGTGACCCCGGGCGTCGAGCGGCTTCGCCTCGCAGGCGGGCGGCAGGAGGGTGGCTAGTTCCGGCACGGTCAGTCCTTCGTCGCGGCGGCGTGGATGGTGATGTAGCCGTCAGCGCCGTCGCGCAGCGTGTCGCGAACCCAATCGGCGAACGCGACCCCCTCGGGGCAGCGGGCCCGGATGTACCGCTCTTCGCCGTACCCGCGGATCCGCTCTAGCTGGCGGTCGGCGCAGCAGGGGCCGTAGGCGTAGGACCCGAACAGCAGGCCGCCACTGCGGGGGTCGCTGGTGAGGTCGGTGTCGCATCCGTCGCAGGCCACGCGCCGGCCGAGGTTGAAGGTGACCGTCTCGGCGGGGCTGCCGCCGAGCACGGCGTCGATGAGGGCCTGTGCCCGGTCACCGGGCTGGCCGGCGGTCACAGGGCTTCCACGGCGGGGGCGCCGGTGGCGAGGAACTCGGCTAGCTGGTGGGGAGCAACGCGGACGCCGCGCTCACCGACCAGGACGTGGCCGAGCCTGCCGCTCGCGATCATGCGGCGGACGGTCTTCTCGGAGCACCGCAGCCGGGCTCCGACTTCCTTCGGGGTGAGGGCTTCCAGGGTGTCGTCTCCGACTGGTAGTGCCACGGTCGGTACCTCCACAGGAATTAATGCGTGCTTGCATGCACGCACGCAATCGACGTTAGTGTCCCCTCCGGTGTCCCGTCAAGTCGCAACCTGGTCGGCTGTGGGTGGCTGCGTCTTCACGTGTCCGCGCCTGGGACGACCTTCTGACGGTTAGGATGTTGCATGAATGCCCGCAAGCATGCATCCGAGTCGCACGGAGCGCAGACATGTCGGATAAGGGAAAAAAGCCCCGCAACGCCAACCGGGAGGGGAAACCGTGGAAGCGGAAGGACGGGCTGTGGTGCGCCCGTGTCTGGCCGCCTGCCGACGCCCTCGACCCGAAACCGAGGTACGTGTACGCCCGCACCCGCGGCGGAGTCGTCGCCAAGCGCGACGACCTGGCGGCGAAGCTGGCCCGCGGGACGCCGTCCGACCCGGACAAGACCGTCGGCGAGTACCTCGGCCACTGGCTGGGCGTGACGCTGGAGCAGTACGCCCGGGCCGGGGAGATCGCCGTCTCGACGCTTGACGGCTACCGGGATATGGCCCGCCTGCACATCGTCCCGTACCTCGGGCACATCAAGCTGACGGACCTGTCGGCCGCGACGGTCCGCGAGTGGCAGGACACGCTGCTCAGGAAGCCGTCCGGCCGCGCCCCACGGCGCGCCTCGGCGGACGGGACGCCGGCACCGGCACCAACACTGTCGGCCCGCACCGCGGCGTACTGCCGCGCCATCCTGCATAAGGCCATCGAGGACGCCATCCGCGACGAGGTCGCCGGCCTGGAGCGGAACGTGGTGAGCCGGGTCGTGCCGGCGAAGGACCGGATGAAAGAAGACCCGGCGCCGATCGTGCCGGAAGAGGCGGCCGCCCTGCTGATCGCCGCCAGCAGCGACCGGTGGTGGTGCTACTGGCTGACGGCGTTCGCCACCGGGTTCCGGCGCGGGGAAGGGCTGGGCATGCGGTGGGCCGACCTGGACGCCGACCGGCGGGTATGGCGGCCCGCGCTGTCGGTACAGCGCGTTCGCGGGGACGCCGACCCCGAGACGGGCCGCCGCCGCGGTCAGCTAGTGGCAAAGGAACTGAAGTCGAAGGCGTCACGTCAGCCGATCGCGCTGCCGGTCAGCGTGTCGGAAGCACTCGGCCGGTGGCAGGAAGAACAACTCGGGATCCGCGCCACCGCACCGGTATGGGCGGACCTGGGCCTGGTGTTCACCACGAACCGCGGGACCGCCATCGAGCCGAGGAACATCAACCGGGCGTGGGACGCGGTCTGCGCGCGGGCCGGAGTGCGGAAGATCAGGCTGCATGACCTCCGGCATGCGTGCGCCAGCTTCCTGCTCGCCGAGGGTGTCGACATCAAGACGGTGCAGGGCCAGCTCCGGCATTCGCGGATGGCGACGACGGAGATTTACCTGCATGCGCTGGCGGAGGTTCCGACGGCGGCCGCGGACGCGATGGACAACGTCCTGGTGAACCTGCGGGCGATCGGGCCCGGGACCAGCCTGTGACTCGCTGCGGTAGCTGCTGCGGTAGATGTACTGACGCAGTTCGTCAGAAGGTCAACCCGGCGGGGTGTTTCTGCTGGTCAGAGCGGCGCGCTCGGAGGGACTCGAACCCTCAACCTTCTGATCCGTAGTCGTGGGCATTTCGGGCCAGAAAACACCGGGCGCGGCCAGGTGTGGACAATCCGCAGGTGGTGGGCTTGCCTGTCCGGGCCTGTCCTCGGGTGTCCGCGGCACCGCTGCTGCACCCGCTGCGGCAGGCCGCTGCGGCAGAAAAGCAGATCGGCCCGCCAGGTCCTTCCGGGTACCTGACGGGCCGATCTCCGCCTTGCTGAGGTGACACGACTATACCGGCTTGCGCAGCGGAATCGACGTGTCGAACGACCCGACTTCCACCCGGGACGCTCGGGTGATGAAGTCAGGCGTCAGGCTCAGTTCGGCGCCGCGCTGCCCGATCGTCCCGGTCCGCACGACCGTCTCCCCGTCTGCGCGGACCAGCGCGAAATAGCGGGCCGTCCCGGACGCAATCGCGGTGCCCGGCTCGATCGGCCGCGCAACCGCCCGGACCGCGGACCGGGAAATCACCGGCGGGTCGAACGCCGGAGTGCCCAGCCGCAGGGCTGCGAGCAGCCTGCCGGGGCCGGGTGCCGACGCCGGGATGGGCGGTGTGCCGTCATAGAAGCGCAGCGTGCCGCCGTCCAGAAGCGCGGAGACGGCGGCTACCGCGGCTGCCTCGGCGATCCCGAAGCTGGTCAGGTGACCGGCGGACGGCGGGTCGTCGAGCCAGTCCAGGCAGGTGCTGTGCGCCGGCCAGCCTCGCCAGGTGACCGGGCCGACGTCGCCGTCCGTCATGCCGCAGACCGGGCACGCGGCCAGGAGGGCGGCGTTCGCCGGGTCGGCGGGGTCAAGGCCGGACCGGGGGTCGGCCACGTCGCGGCGCGGCGCGGCTGGCGGGCGGCGTCTGCGGGACCGGAGCATGGGCATGGGGGTAAGCCTAAGGCGGGGCCGGGAAAGCGGGAATCCCCGTCGCCGGCAGTGTGCCCGCGGCGGGGATTCCCGTAGTGCTGCTGGTTCTAGGACCCGACGATGACGGCCGGGTCGGCGAACACCGTGAAGTGGCCGCCGGCGAGGGACGCCTGCGTGCTGCCGAGCACGGTGCCCGTCAGGGTTCCGTCAGCGGTGTACTCGACTGGTGTCGACGGCCAGCGGCCGTCGAGGTACTGGTGCTGGCCGGCGTAGTCGGCGACCTGGGCGAAGGTGACGGAGGTCGCGGGAGTCAGCGCGGCGGTGACTTCCTGCACCGGGGCGAGCTGGGTGAGGACGGCGGCCTGGTGGAACTGCGGCCACGCCGGCAGGCCGAGTGTGGCGGGGGCGAGCGGCCCGGTCGAGAAGTCGAGGGTGCCGGTCGTCTCGTCGAAGATCCGGAAGATCACGGCGCGGCCTGTGACGGCGTGGCGGGTGATGCTGGTGGCGATCTCGGCGCGCACGGTGTCACCGGACGGGACGGTGACAGGCGAGCCGCTCGGCCAGGTGAGCAGGTGCGTGGTGACACCGCCGGACAGGACACCTGACAGGCACGGATTGCCGGGGCCAGTCAGCGTGCCGGCGGCGTAGGCGAATTCCCACTGGCCACCGCCGGTGTAGATGGCGGCAAGCTGCACGGTGTAGCCGGTCGCCGGGTCGCACAGTTCGCCGGCCATGCTGCCGGTGATGGTGCTGCCGTCTGCGGCTGACGTGCCGACCGCTGTGGCCGCGGCCTGGGTCAGGGGCATCTGCCAGTGCAGGTCGCCGAGGCGGATGCCGGGGGCGTGGTCGGCGTATCCGACGATCCCGAGGGCGTTTGTGACGACGCCGGGGGTCGGTGCGGGCTTGGGGGTGGCCGCGCTGGCAGCGGCCGGGATGACGGCTGCAGCAGCGGCGGCGAGAACAGTCGTGGCTACGCGCAATACGGTCCGCACGATGATGTTCCTCCTGTGGCTAGGGGTCGGCGGGGAGCCTAACAGCGGCGGTCGCGCTCATGCGGCACGCCGGGACCGGCGCTGCTGTCAGATCCGCCACTCGCTGTCCGGTTATGGCGGGTGCAGGGCGGGTCGAGGACCACGGTATCGATCCCGTCGACGTGGCAGTCGAGGCAGCGGGCGACCTGGTGGCCCGGGCCGGGCGCTGCCAGGGCGCTAGGGCAGGTACATGGCCGCCAGGTGAGGATGTAGCCGCCCCGGCGCCGCATCAGGTGGCGGCCCGGGGCGGGACAGTTGCGGGGGATGAACGCTGCGATGTTGACCTGGTGGCTGGCCATGCGGCCAGTGTGCGCCGGCCTGGTGACAGAACGGGCTACGTCAGCGCCCACGCCGGGTCGTAGTCCGGGTGACCGGACCACACCGAGGCGATGCTGAGCACGCACAGTTCCAGCGCGGCGGCGATCTTGTCCCACGCCTCCATCTCGGCTGCGTTGCCATTCACGCGGTTGACTTCGACCTGACGGGCGGCGAACTGGTAGCGCGTGACGATCTGGCGCTTGGCTGCGACCTCGCGGAGCACCCGCGCCGGATCATGGTCAGCGATGAACCGGGTAATCCGCGAGTCCCCGATCGGGTGCGTGCCGTCCCAGGCGTCGCCTGCGGTGCCGGGACCGGTGACGAGCACACCGCTGGTCGGCTCGCTCCACTCGGCGGCTGCCGCTTCGCTCTCAATCAGGTCGCGGGCTGCGGCCTCGTCCTCGGCGAGTCGGGCTTTGATGAACGCGGCCAGGTCAGTCACCCGGAGTGCCCCTTCCGCCGGTCATAAACGCCCGGCTCAGCGAGTCCACCACGGACCGGGCGTACTCATCGAGGACCGCGCCGGCCCGATTCGCTGCGGCGGTCAGTGCCGCGAACTGCGCGTCCTGCTCCGCCTGCCGGGCCGCGCTGTCCGACTCGGTGAACGCCCGCTCATAATCCGCGTCGTCGATGTACCAGACGCGGCAGCCACGGTCATCCTCACGGAACCGGATGCCCTCATGGTCCTCGAACGTGAACCGCCAGTGCGTTGCCTTCGGTGCGTGTGCCCGGTCGATCCGGTCCGCGAAATACCGCAGGTGCCGCGCCAGCCACACAACCAGGCGGCGCGGCACCCCGCGGACGGTCAGACCCGCCACTCGCCCGTCACCGGACCGAACCCCGAATCCAGCGTGAACTGGACCCGCGTGATCTTCGCCGCGGCCGGAACCTGGAACACCACGCACCCGAGACCCACCCCGCCGGCCGGGATGTTCTCCGTGCCGGGGAACGACTGGCACGCCGACGTGCTCGACAGGCTCGCCTGATACGACTGGCCCTGACTGTCGACCACCACGGCACTGTTCGACGGGGCGTCGCTGTAGGGCTTGGCGCCGATGTCAGTGAGCCGGAACTGGACGGCGACGAGCCGCTTCCCGGCCGGGGCCGCGTCGAGCGTGGAGGCTGGCTGCGCGTGCCGGTAGACGCGGACCACGACCACCCGCATCTTCTCCCCCGCCGTGTTCCCGGTCAGGGTGAGGGCGTCACCGACCCGGGCCTGCGTCGCCGGACGGGCCGCAGGCTTCGGGTGCGTGGCGCTGGTGTGGTGCGCGGCTGGCTTCGCCGCGGTGGTGGTGACGGGGGCGCCGCACGCGGCGAGCAGCAGGAGGGCGGCAGCGCCGCACGCGGCGAGCAGACGATTCACGGCAGATGGTCCTCTTTCGGGTGGGGGTTCCGGCATCGAATCGTAGACCCCGCGTTGATTGCCGGGGATGCGTGACGGCCGGCCATTACGACGAGAATGGCATGGAACGATCTCGGGGTCTTCGGCAAGCGCCGGACCAGTACGCGCAGACCGGTCAGGCGTGGCCCGAAGATTTAGGACTTTGCCGCCAGCGGGCGGCTGCCACTCCCCTAGTGGCGGGGACAGGATTCGAACCTGCGACCTCCGGATTATGAGTCCGGCGAGCTACCTAGCTGCTCTACCCCGCATCGGCCGTCCCCGGCACAAAGGGCCGGGGACGGCGGCTGACCCCTCGCACAGAGTCGCTATGCCGGGAAGATCATAGACGAGCGGGCCCGGTCGGCGGCAGGGCCGAGCCGGGCCCCTGGTCTCATACCTCTTCGGCGGGTATCACGCGGGTAACGGACAGGCTGACCAGCGTCACGTCTTCCTTGTCCGGGTCCGCCACTTCCAGGGTTTCCCCGTCGAGCAGTGCTTCCAGTTCGTCGGGATAGCAGTCAGGGTCGGCGACCGGTCCTTCGGTGCGGGTCGCCTCGACTTCGATGATGAACTTGAGGGGCTTGCGGCTGGCCATTGCTGGCCTCCCTAACTGGTCGGTGATGTTGTCGTTACCGACGTTAGTGGGGGTGTCCTGACCTGCACAAACAAGCCTGATTCGGGTCCGGGAAGCGAAAATCGCGGAACGCGGCGTGCCAGCCGGCCAGTTCGGGACTGCAGGGGGCCGCGAGTGCGTCAGACGGGGATGCGGGGCGGCACGAATCGGGGTTTCCGGCGCCCCGAGCTTGTTCGTTACGGTCGCGTAACGCTTTCCGGTCCGCTCGGGCGGTGAGCAGCAGCCAGCCTGCGCAGAAGAACGCGGGGCTGCCGTCCGCCTGATACGGGATGGGGCTGCCGCCGGCGGCGGCAGGCGCGACGACGGGCTGATAGTCGCCCGGGCCCGCGGGGACGACTAGGCCGGACGGATGCCGGTACTCGACGGCCCGGCGGATGCCGGTGTGGCAGTAGAACGGCTGGCTGGTGTAGACGAGTTTGTCCAGGAGGTCCTGGTCGGCGGCCGCGCCGGGCTGGCCGCGGCGTTCCGGCGAGTTCGGGCGGTACGCGCAGTCGCCGCAGAGTTTGCAGGGGACGGGGACCTGGGGCATTCCCGGGCGGGGGGCCTGCTGGGCGAGGTCGAAGACCGGTTCCCAGCAGGTGCAGCGGTGCGGGCCGTAGACGGCGGACCCGTAGCAGCAGATGCCGGTGTCGGGGAGGTTGTCGGGCAGGCCGGGAGTTCCGCCGCACATGCCGATCATGGGGCGGCGCCTTCGGGAGGTTCAGGTTCGGTGTCGCGGCAGGCGGTGTAGTCGCCGCGATTGAACGCCTGCGCCGCCTCGGCGAGCATTTCAGCCTCGGTAGTGAACGCACCTGCTGCAATCCTGGCAGCCGTGGCGAAGTGGCGGTGGTAGTCGAGGTAACGCGGGTTACGAGCGGCGGCCGAGGGCGGCTGGCGCCGCTCGGCGTGGGCGGTAATCTTCGCGGCGACCGCCTCGGCGAGCAGCGGCGCGACCGCGTCGAGCACGTCCTCGGCCACCTGGTGGCCCGGAGCACCGATGCGGCGCGCGGCGGCTCTGATAGCAGCCTCGCGGATCTCGGCCGGGATGTCAGGCACCGGGGGCTGCCTCGATCGCGGCCTGCTCCCGCGCCTGATACGCCTGCCACAACGTGCGCCCGTCATCGTCGACATGCAGGTAGGGCAGCATCACTTCGGACAGGGTCGCCATCTGCGCGGCGATCAGCGCAAGGTTCGCCTCGAGCCAGTCCTTGACGACGCGCCACGCCACGTTCGCGGCGTGGTCCCGGTTCGTCCACGCGGACGCTGACTTCTTCAGGGATGCGAACTGGCCTGCTGCCTGCGCCCGGATGAGGGCGTTTCGCATCGCGTCGACGTCGACGGGGAGGGTGAACGCGCGGGCGCCGTGCGGGGTGGTGAGCCGGAACGACAGGCCGACCGGGTCGCCGTCGTTGTAGTGGCCCGCGACGGATGATGCGCCGGCGCGTGCCAGGATCTGCTGGCATTCCCCCACGGTCTGCGCGGCCGGGATCTTGGTTGTGTAGTTGAGAGGTCTCTGGTCAGGCACTGGGGCGCCCTTTCTGGTTCAGGTGCTCGATGAGCACGGCTGCGTGGCACAGGTCTGGTTCGCCTTCGGGCGGGAGGGGGCACCAGCAGGCGAGGTCGCGGCCGACCAGGGCGCGGAGGTTGCTGCGGTTCCAGCCGGGCTGGTGCCTGATCCAGTCGGCGAACAGTGCGGCGGCGTCGGCCCGGTCGGTGACGAGCCGGATCTTGTAGAGACGGCGAGCGTCGGGCCAGCGGTGCAGGTAGGTGCCGGGTGCCAGGGTGCCGTGATAGGGGTCCGCGACGGCGCCGAACACGCCGGGCAGCATGATCCTCGCGCCGATCTTGAATGGGTTGCCGTAGGGCGTGGTCTGGTCGACCCGGACCGCGCCGGGAGGCAGACGCCAGCCCGGCGTGCGACGCAACCGGACACGGTCAGGCATCGGTGCCAGACATCCCCGACGATGACGCTTCGTCGCTGCCCGACGCGGCGCGGTTCTTTTCCCGCGCGATCGCCAGTTCCAGTCGCAGTCGCTTCATCTTCCGCTTATGCCGACGCCGCGCGGCGCGCTTGGCCGCACGGATACCGGCGTTGAAGATTTTCGCGACGGCAACCCACGCCAGCACCAGGAGCGCGTAAGCGCCGACCAGGCTGAGTGCGGTGCCCAGGTGTGCGAGAGCGGTGGTGGTCACAGATCCTCCGTGTAGATCGAGAACTCGGGTGGCGAGCGTCGGCAGATCCCGGGTCACTTCTTCGGGTGGATGTGGTCGACGCGGCCGACAGTGCGGACGTAGGGGTCAGCCATCGGAAGCCTCCTCGGAGCCAACCGGGATGAGCTTCATGAAGGTGTGCGTGCCGGGACAGTTCTCGTGAGTCCGATCCGTGTTGCAGCCCCGCATCTCGTTCGCGACGACCGGGTCACCTGGCTTCTCCCACGCCGTCCACATGTAGCCGCCCTCCACGTCGGTGACGGTAGATGCGACGTGCCACTGGTCGGCTATGGCCTTGTCGAC
>JAEHJW020008899.1_pt1 | contig 94387 bp, 121 predicted proteins | sample 9271431 | NCBI WGS metagenome assembly JAEHJW02
ATTTTTTTCTGAATATTTGCAGTACAAACATTTGCACTTAATATCTTTTTTTGTTCTTTTCATATTGTGAAAAAATTCAGGATTAGAATCTGGATTAAATTTATCTCCAAATTCCATGAATTTTTTAACAGCCGTTTGTGTATCTGTTATACACATAAAATCACTGCCAACAATTGTTTGCATTTGTTTCTCCTTTATATTTTATATAATTATATTTTAACATACAGAAAAACAAATGTCAAGCAGTTTCAAAAAAAATACTGCTCTTTTTCTACAGGTATAGAAGAAAAGAATGAATCAAAAAAAACCTTACAGCACAAATCACATAAATCAAATGAATAAACATACCCATCAAAAGAAGAACCATATTCTCCACACCCACTGAAAGAAATACCCTCTTTTGAAAAATTTTTATAAAAAGATTTACCACATTTATTGCAAATAAAATCTGTTATTTCTTCTTTTTCTATTAATTTTTTTTCTATTTTTTTCATATTTTATTAATTAATATCAAATTTTGAAAATAATGTAGAAGTTTCTATAGTTTGCAAAATCATATATGGTGTAATCAATGACGGTTCAATATCAGAAAGTGACCAACTTGTTTCTATATTTTTTATATCTTTTAACATTTTTATCCACTGCAAAATAACTTTTTCAACCCATTGAGAACAAAATAGTTCTTTTGGATTGCTTAAAAAATTTCTTCTAAAATATTTTATGTCAAATTTTGAAAATAATTTTATTTTTTTCAAAGTCAAAAATAAAGCTATTCCTAAAATGGCTAAATAATTATATTTTGTACCAATTTTTTGTAAATTTATATATAAAATTCCAAGTAATCCAGAATATTTAGGTTCAAAAACATATTTTATTTCTCTGTCTTTTAAAAACTGTTTTATAGGTAAAAGTTCAAGACCAGAAAATAATGCTCCTACACTGCACCAACCCAAAATATAATCATAATACAAAAAAAATACATGATCTACATTTCCACCGCTAAAAAATGTTATAGAATAATAAACAAATTTATTAAATAAACTATTAGGTTTTAATCTAGAAAAACCAATATATACTTTGTTTTTTTCTAATTTTGAAATGTCCATTTTATAATTTTAAAAATTTAATTTTTTTCAAAACATAAACCCAAGTTCCAATAATAAAAAAATATAAAAAGTATCTTAAATAATTGTATAATTTATCATGATGAGAAGCTCTTTTGGTAGTAAAATAAACAGACATAAAAGTCCAAAATATTAATATAATTAAAAATATTACATATTTTATATCATAATTTATATAAAAACTAGAAAACAAAGTCATGTTTTATTATCTCCACACGAACCAACAAACTTATATTTTATTTTATATATTTTTTCTGGCTGTGGTGCATTATAATTTTGCCAATCGTCAAGAAATTCATAATCCAAATAATCTTCTTGTATTTCGATTTTATTATCATACATATTCATATATTATTGTAACATATTATACAAAAAAAGTCAAGATGATCAAAATATTATATATTAAAATGGGAGTTTTGATCTTTTTTCTATTTCAACAATAATATTATTGAACCAAAAACAAAATTCAGGCCAAGCTGTATCAAAAGAACTATTATAAAAAAATAAGAATTTTTCTTTAAAGTTAGATATTTTAGCAGCTTCCCCGCTTTGTTCCCATTTTTTAATAAAATATTCTCTATAAGGAATTAAATAATTATAAAAATATTTTTTATCTAAATTTGTCATTTCTTTCCAAACTATTAAAGCATTAGGTTTATTTTCCCAAACGCTGTTGAGAACAAATAACGTAACTCTTTCTAGTTTATCTAATATCAATAAAACATTATCAAGATTTTTACTTTTATCTATTCTACGCATAAAGAATATTAATATTTTGCTTCTTTTGATTTTAATTCAGGCAGTGTAACAAAACAGATTATTTCTTTATTTTGTTCCTGTATTCTTTGAGCAATTTCTGGATTAGATTCAAACATAAAATCTATTTTTTCTTTTTTACAAATACTACTTTTCCAATCTGCAAGTTTTGGAACAGTATGATCACTTGGATGAAAAAATATTTTATCAAAATAAATTTTATTATTTTTTAAAAACTCTATTGTTTCATCTGAACTCTTAGGTGGTCTCCCTGTTATAATTATTATTTTTATATTTTTATCACCAAAAAAAACATTTATAAATTCTCCTAATTTTTTAGGAGATAAAGTTAAAACATTGTCTATATCAAATCCTAAATTAATCATTTCAACTCTCCTATTTAAGCTGTATCTGTATTAACTAATTTGTCTGGTGTAGTTTCTCCAAATATCCAAGTTCTTGATATAGGAATCCAAAAAACTTCACCAGTTGTTAAAACTTTTATTTTCGCCTGCCAAGAAGCCGCTTGCCTTTGTTCTATAGATCTTCTTGGATCATAACGATTTATTAATAAAATTTTAGCTTTACCATACTGTGTATTTATAACTTGTCCTATTTTAAAATCTAAAGATGGAAAATGTCCCATAAAAAATAATACTATTTTAGAATAAGAATAAAGCTAATGTCCAAAATAATGTATAAATCTTCCCGTTGGTAGTTTTGTCCTTTTTTGTGGTTTTAAATTTTTTCTGCCAAGAACAGAAGCAATACATCTGCAAGCATCGATGATATGATCATTTCCCTTAGAGTAAACCACTGTTCCATTAGGAGAAAGATGATAAGTCTGGTTTCTGAATTGAAATTCTATATCTGGATCTATAGAAATGGCAGGAAATATAATTTCTTCATCTTCTATCCACTTTAAAATTACATTCGTCATGAATTCCTTATGCATTATAGATACTTTATCTAATGGGATTTCTAATTTTCCACCAAAATCGATAGCATATAATTTTTTATCAAAATTATACTTTGACCATTTCAATTCATCGCTCTTAAGTACTTGAGTTAAAACCAAACCACCATTACCTTTATCTACTGCTATAAAATCAAAATTAAAAATTTCTTCTAATTTTGCAAGAATTTCACATTGAGTATCATATTTTACATTTGTAAAATTTATTCTGCAAATCAACCTCTTAATATTATTTCTTACTTCAAAAATTAAAAATTCACTAGGATCTTGGCTATATCCAAAATCACATCCCATAATATAATTACATTCTCTATTCCGTGGTGTAATTTTTGAATTTAAAAATATTCTAAAATCTCCAAACTGTTTTTTTATAAATTCAACCACTTCTTCATTCATTTCAATTTTAGAATATTCATCATAATTTTTCAAGCATCGAGATAAATATTGTATCGAAAAGACTCCACCTTCTGTTTCTCCCCAATCTGCTAATATTTCATGAATATATTGACTTTCTGGAAGCTGTTGTTTATGTTCGTCATCTATTTCTTTTGTAAATCTTGGATTAACATGAGATGGAAAATGATATTCTTTATAACCCCATTCCGGACTAGTAGCTGCTAGATAAAAATGTTTTTTCCATCCGACCGGAGTAGAAGACAAAACTGTAATAGCAGATTGAGTATTTATACTTGTTGATTTTTCAGCTATCCAGAAAGAATCGGGCATTCTATCGCTTTCGTCATAAAATTTATAATCGTAAGTTTTAGATCGCGGAGCTTCTCCATTTTCTCCTGGACCAGTAAAATCAATAGTTGGAGCCTTACTTCCAATAATAGGAAATTTTAAATATCTAGGATTTAATTTATGTTCAATAATTCCTTCTTCAAAAGCTTTTGAATATTTTGGACTTCTATGAATTAAATCTAATACACGATTCCAAACCGTAATAACCATTTTTTCATAAGCGGAGGCAACAATAATAGCCGCTCCTCTCTTTCTAAAAGATATTTTATCCGGATTATTAAAATCTATTATTGGCTCATAAATTGGACAAGTTAAGGCCAAATATAAACAAATAATAGCAATACAGTCTGTTTTCCCTATTTGCCTACCACCACGTAAAAGAATTTTTATACTAGAAAAACTTATATTATGGCAATCGATACATAAAAATTGATTTTTATTGATTTGTTTAATATTAATGCTGGTGCATCTTTTACATTTATCTATTTTGGGGAAAGTAACAGCTGAATGTAAAAATAAATATTGATACCACCTAATACCGTACGGTGGATCTATGGGCGACCAATTAAACTCTTTTTCGGCCCAAAAAATTATAGGAGAAGAAATAGCTTCTGAAAGCTCTGATTTTATATTATTAACATCCATTAAATATTTTAACCAAAAAATTAAAATTAATAATGTTGAATAAAAGTAGGAATTCCATATAAATTGAATTCTAAAATAGTTTTCTGATCTTCCGGGGTTAAATGTCCATTAATTGATAAAACTTTTGAACAATAATTATTTTTAGCGTTTTTAAATGCTTCTCCAATAGTAAGACCACTCTTAATTCCATTAAACAAGAAATATCCTAATAAATCTGCAAAATAAATAGGTGGATTTAGTGACCCATAAGCCACTCTTGAAGAACATACAATATTACTCGCACCATGATAAAGAAAAGAAAGCGGGATAGAATTAGAAACATTTCTATTATCTAAATAGCCACCATAGCAAGCCTCGGTAAAAATAGAAGAACCATTATTTGCTACTATATTTTGCGGAGTGAACGCAATTGGAAAATTACTGTTGTCTTGACCATAAAAATTTCCATTTTCTTTAGTACCATGCATATTAAAATATATAATATTTTTATTAGAAAATTGATTATTATCAATATTCATATAATTGCTGAGAGGACAAGTTAATCTATTGGTAAAAAAATTAAATTCTAAATCCATATAATTTTCAATATTTACAAATTGATAAGCAGAATAATTTAAAGAATTATTACTTTCTAATTTTTTGCTATAATTTAAATATTTTAACTGATTATATAATATATTTTCAAAAACTTCTAATCTAGAATTTATATTTTCATCAGGAATTCTTGATACAACTCTAGTTGTTTGATACAAATCTTCACCAGAAGCATAAAACTGATCTGTCTCTACATCCGAATCACCATCTCCAAAAGCTGGATTCGGAACAACCGCAAAAGGTAATATACTTGGTCCGCCAATCAAAACAATAGGCTCGTTTATATCAATTTTTTGTATCTCTTGTTTTATTAACTGTGAAGAAACTCCTTCCGGAACTTCAACAAACTCACAATTGAATTTTTTTAACAAATCTAATATTTGCAAACCATATTTTTTTTCTATAATTTTAGAATAAATAAATTTCATATTTGTGAATTACCTCTCCTTATAGAAGTGAAAGATTGCAACTTTAACAACTTTTCATGTGACTCATAAATATATATCATATTCATCAGTGATTACATCCAAATATCTTATTTTTTTACCTTTTATTTTTTTGCATCGATAACACCAAATATCAACAATATTTTCACATTCTTTGCATTCCCAATAACATAAGTCCGATAACCACTCCATATAATAATATTCGTTGAATGCTTTATTATTTTCTATTTTATAAAAAACTTTTATTTTTTTCATTTTAAAAAAAATATGATCTATCTTTTATAAACTGTTTATTCGCCTCATAAATACATATCATCTTCATCAGGGATTACACTCCAATATCTTATTTTTTTACCTTTTATTTTTTTGCATCGATCCCACCAAGTATCTGTAATATTTACATATTTTTCAAATTCTTTGCATTTCCAATAACATAAGTCTGATAACCACTTCATATAATAATCTTTGTTGAATGTTTTATTTTTTTTTATTTCATAAAAATCTTTTATTTTTTTCATTTTAAAAAAAATATGGTCCATCTTTTATAATTGTAAAATCTGAAAAAAAAGTCTCCAAACACAGTATTTGCCACTCGGCACATCTAAGACAAGCCTTTAAATCAATTTCTGCGTCTATTATATCAAGAAACGATTTCTCACTTTTTTTGAAAGGATAAGCTATATAAATTTTTTCTATTTTATTCATTTTATTTAAATATATGAAAATTACTTTATAACATTAGTTAAATTTTTTCTCCACATAAAGGGCAATAATTCCAACAAAAATTCAAATCCTCACTACCACACTTTGTACAAAAAAATTCAAAAACAATTTCATATATACAATTTTCATCAATAAAATTATTTTTTTGAAATAAATCGCTTTTATTTTTTGGCAATAACATTTCAATTTTTTTTAAAATTTTATTTTTGCCATTTATACAGTATTTACATTCTTTTGTAATAAAAAAACCTTTATTTGAACAATAAATACAGTTAGTTTCTCTACTTAAATCATCACTGCACTTTTCACAATCTATTTTTTCTACCGCACCAGTTCCACCACAATAACTGCAAATATTATCTTTTTCTATTTCTATTTTTATTTTTTTACCAAGATTATTTTTACTTATTTTTTTAATAATTTTTAAAGTTAATAACTCTTTTTTATCTTCCCTAGTATAGGTTTTATTTTTTAGACAAAAATAAGCAGAATTTATACGTGTAAATATCTTCTCTGCGTTCTTTTTATTTTTTTTTTCTAAAATTAAATCTGGATGAAATTTTTTGCAAAGCTCTTTATATTTTAAATCTAATTCAATTTCAGAAAAATTATTTTTTAAATTTAAAATAGAAACCGCTTCATCATAAATCATTGTTTACAACTTACCATATCCTACACTTCTAATTCTTTTGTGTTTTTTTATACGTTCCATATAATCATGAAAATCAGTAATGGATAAATATTTGCCAACCATATCCCCTATCATTTCATTCAATTTGTCTTGCTCTTCCATAAGGACTTCTCTTGTATCTTTATATAAAATTATCCCATTCTTTTCAACATAAGTTTTTAAATTTCGAGAATCTAATCCGTTAACCTTTTCCAAATATTTATCTATTTCTTTTTTTAATTTAGCATATTCTTCTTCTGGCATTACCTCTTGAAGCCTTTTTAGAAGAATTACCTGATCTAAATAATCTTCTTTTTCCCAAGTAACTAGAGTTTTAAATTCTTCATATTTATTATCAATATTTTTTCTAGCCACAATTATCACCAAACCTTATTTTCAATAGAATTTTGCTGCCAAGAATAGCAATTAGTACATTTCATTCTTCTATATTTTGAATGTAAGGTATATCTATATCCCTGAAAAGTAAGTTTTTTGCTTCCACACACCCTACAGCTTCCTCTCTTAGAAAAGAGAATACTTAAATTTGGATGCCTCATACTGTATGGCTTTATTTTCTCGTAAGCTTGTTCCAAAACAACAACATCTTGAAGACAGTGTTCTATAATATATTTAATACTATCTTTGTGTCCGCTAATAGCATCAGACCAAATTTCCGGTCTTAATTTTGTTTTTTCATCAATATTTAAAAAGGAAGAAACGCTTTCTAATCTGTTTGAGTGAAATTTAAGACCATATCTGGCTATTTCCCAACCATCTATATGTATAATAGGAGGAAGAGGTGGTAATTTATTGAACAAAAGTCTTGTGTTTAGAAACGGTACATCAAATCGCTTTCCATACCAAGAACAAACGACATCGGCTTTAGAAAATACTTCACTGCACATTTTAAGAACATAAAAATCATTAAATTTGTTGTTTTTCAAAAAATTAGGATCATCTAAAACAGAAATACTATTTGGGTATTTCTGCCCTTTAAATTTATATCCAAAACAAATAGTCTTGCCAAAATCTGCATCTAAATTGCTTGCTTCAATATCAAAAAATAATATTTTTGGTTCTTTATATTCTTTTAAAAAATTATAAGTATCTTTTTTGTTCCACTTTATATTCATTTTTTCTCCTTACGATTCAAAAGAATCTAAATTAAATAATTTGGAATGTATAAATTTATTTTTTCCCGTCATTTTATAAGGATAATATCTTCTGGCATATACCTCCATTCCGTTGTAAATAGTTTTAAAAGCATAAGGATCAAACGGACTTCCTCTAGTTACATCATAGCTGCATAAAGCCTTCATTATACCCTCTACACCTATTTGAAACATATCCTGAAATTCGGTTTTGGGTATATTATACATATTCATCAATTTAGAAGCGGATGAAACGATATTTTTTTTATATTTTTCTGTAAGCATCTCCAAACTTTCATTTGTAATAACAGAATAATCATTTTTCCTGCTTTCACTTTTCTTCTTTCTGCCCAATTTTTGTTCCTTCCAAGAAAAATTAACAAAAGAATTCCTCAAACCAATCATCAGTTAGTAAATCGATTATTTTGTTAATAACTTCTTTTCTCATGATATAATATTCGTTTTTATTCTTCAATTTAAGTAAATAAAGAACGGCCAAAATATGATATTGTTTTATATATTTATATAAAATTAAATTATAATATTCTTTAGGAAGTTTTTTTATAGCATTATCTAAATCAATTTTTATACATACTAAATCTTGAGAAAAATTAGAAGAAAGTCTGTAATTATTTGATTCATTTTTTTTAGAACTTTTTAATATATTGGTTTGATTATAATAAATATCATCAGAATTAAATAATTTGTTATAATTATTTAATAAAAATTCAACAATACATTTTTTATTTTTAAAAATCATTATTTTTATATTTTATAATATTTATTAAATAGCAGCAAGAAAAATAATTATCATAATATTTTATTAAAAAATAATTATTGGAAACGATATATATTTTTATAAAACTCAAATCTATATCATTCAAAATATCTATAAACATATTATAATCTATACTAAAAGAAAAATTTTCTTCAAAATTAGAGCATACTTCAATCTTATTGTACATATTAGAACAAGAATTAGAGATAGAAAATTCCAAAACATTTTTATCTTTTTTTAATATAAAATATCTATTATCTTTACCGATCAATTCGGAAAAAGATTTGACAGCTTTTTTCATTTTTTTTAAATCTATCTCAATAAATTTGTCTTCATTAGAAAATAGATTCTCGAAAGAAAAAAAGTTTATAAAATTATTTTTTATTAAAAAATTAAAATTTAAATAAGAAAAAGACAAATATTTGTTCGACACACTGCATAAACTTTTATCTGTAAAAACTTTTTTTAAATTTTTAAAAATTAAAGGATTTATAAAAAAATCATATTTTAATTTATCTTCGTTGGTATAAAAAATAATTTTATCTATTTTATAATTATACAAAAAATATCTAATTCTGTCCGTTCCTAATATTTTTATACTATAATCATTATTTGATAAAATTAATTTTAAATTTATAAAATTATAATTATCATTAAGAAAATCAGAAGAAGTATCAACATATTTTAATAATTTATTCAAATGCTCAAAAAAAGTTTTATTCAAATTAAACTGAAAATCTTTATCTAAATTTAAAAAAACTTTATCAATATCAATTTTTTTTATTCCGTAATAAACCTGTTTGGAATCTTCTACATAAGCTTCAATTTTATTTTCAAAAAAATGAATGTTTATTTTTTCACTGCCCAAATCTAAAATTACTTTATTCAAAATATTCAAAAATTTAAAAGATATTAAATAGGCTTCTTGTTTTTCATAAATACACGAAATACTGTCATATACAATACATTTATCATCTTCAAAATATAAATATAATTTATTGTCTTTTAGAATAAAAGCTACTTCTTTATCCGAATCATATATAACTGAGATCTTTTTAAATAAAGAAACAAAATCTTCACTATTTAAATTTACCTTGTTGTGAAGTATTCCTGCAGTTAAAGACAATGTATTACTTTCGTTTGATGTCATTATTTTATTCACATTTAGAAAATAAACAATCTAAACAAATTCTACATCCGGTTTCATTTTTAAAATTAGAAGAATGGCATTTTGGACAGAAAACAGTAGAGATACTTTGTTCTATTATTTTGTCCATTTCACCTTCTTTATTCTTTGTAATATTCAAACCTTTTTTATTCTTATTCTCACCATCAGTCATAGAACGCCTAAGTGCTAAAGAAATACAATGTGGAATAGATTCGACTCTGTTCTTTCCAAAACCATAAGGAACTCCAGTTTTCATAGAGTTTAAGTGTCTTATAATTTCCTCTACATCAACTCCCAACTGTAGCAATTTTGAAACCATTATTCCCATTAAATTTGCCAATCCCCAAAGATCTGTACCACCCGGAGATAAATTCACAAAGACCTTTATTGGTTTCCCTTTTTCATTTAAAACAACATTTATATGAATATCTATTTCATCACTCCTTTTAAATTTATAATATTTTCCAATTCCTTCATTTAATTCAGAAACTATTTTTTTTATCTTTGTTACATTAGCAGGGTCGTTTTCTTTATTTTTAAATTCATTTGTTGTCATTATACCCTCTCTACTTCCTTCAATATAACAAGTTACACCCTTTAACCCACTTCTCCAAGCTTTAAAATAAATATCACTAAGAAGTTTTTCGCTTGTATCGTACGGAAGATTGATAGTAGAAGATATAGCATTATCGATATATTTTTGTATCGTGGCTTGCATTCTAACACGATAAAAAGGATCTATTTGATGCGCTTTAACAAAAAAATCAGGTAAATCTTTTTCGTCTTTTATATTGAATTGATTCATGTATTCTTTAACCAGCGGATGATAAACATTAAATTCTTCACTAGATAAAGATTCAGAACGTCTAACATAAGAAAAAGCAAAAATTGGTTCAATACCAGAAGAACACCCTGCCAAAATGCTGCCACTTCCAACAGGTGGGCAAGTAAGAAGACATATATTTCTAATACCATTTTCTTTCATTTTATTTTTTATGTCTCTTGGAAGTCTTTGAATAAATTGAGAGTTTAAATGTTTCTCAAAGTTAAACCACGGGAATGGTCCTTTTTCACTGGCAATATTGCAAGATTCATCATAAACAAAGTTTCTCACTTTTTCAAAAAGTTCAGAAGCAAAATCAATAGCTTCTTCTGTATCATATTTAATTTTAAGTTTGCAAAACATATCAGCAAGCCCTGTAAATCCAACTCCTATTCTTCTTGTATTGACAGCTTTTTCTTTTTGCTTTTCCAGTGGAAATTTGGTATAATCAATTATATTGTCTAGAAACCTAACATTATATCTAGCAGCTTTTTCTAAATTCTCATAATCTATTTCGGCTTTATCACTAAAAGAATTCCTTACGAAATAAGATAAATTTATATTTGAAAGATTACAATTATTATAATAATCTAAAAATTGTTCTCCGCATGGGTTTGTAGTTGCTATAGGAGCACAATATTCAGAAGTAGATTCTTTTTTAGCCGTATCAATAAATAATAAACCTGGCTCTGAACTATTTTTTAAATTTTTTATTATTTTATCCCAGATTAATTTTGCTTCAACTTCTCTCTCAATATCAACTTTATCATTCTTAAAATATAATTTTATTTTTTCATTATTCTTAACTTTTTTCATAAATTGATCTGTAATTTGCACACTTATATTGGCAAATCTAACATTTCGTTTTAAATCAATCCAACTAATTATATCTTTTGGTATATCCTTATCTTTTAATTCGGCAAAATTTAAATCGTTTTTTATTTCAATAAAATCTAATATATCCGGATGATCACATCTTATAGATATTAAACACGCCCCTCTTCTTCCCTGCTGTCCTATAATACCAGTAGTTTTGCTTATAAGTTCCATAAATGATACCGATCCGGTAGAAGTGTTTGCGGCATTATTTACTTTTGCTTCCTTCGGTCTTAAAACAGAAATATCTGTTCCGACACCACCGTTAAAAGACATTGTTCTAGCCTGTTCGTATAATTCTTTATATATTGCACTAATCGAATCATCTTCTATGGGAATTGTAAAACAGTTTATCAAACATGTATTTTTATCTTTATTGCCAGCGGCCTGCATTATTCTCCCACCAGGAATTACTTTAAAATCTTCTAGCATCCAATAAAAATTTTTTTTCCATTTTTCTATTTTATCTGGAGATTCTATAGAAGCAATTTCTTTTGATACCCTTTCCCACATTTCGTAAGGAAAATATTCAGAAAAATTATTGTTTGAATCTCTAATAGAATACTTTTCTAAAAAACATTTTGTTCTTAATTCATCTCCAGAAAAAAAATCTAATGTTTTATCAAAATTGTTTTTAATTTCTGTCATCTTTTATACCTCTATCTTTCAATTTTATAGAAATATTGTTTAAATCATCTATTTTGCTTTTATAACTATAAATTTCAAGTTTTATATCTTTTAACATATCTCTATCTTTTATTTTTAACATCATTTCTTTTAATCTATTAATTTCTTCGTTATAAGAATTTATTTGTTCTTCAAGCTGTTGTTTATATTCTTCTTTTGCATTCAAAAAAAGCAATTCTTCTTTTTCGTTAGATATTTTTTCTGCCCTTTTCATCAATCTAAAGTTTTTAAACTCATTAGTAGTATTTTTACTTAAATTATTATTTTTTTCTTTATTGATTTCTTTTAAATAGATGGACATTATATCTCTTTTAAATTCTGAATATTTTTCATGATTGTAATATTGTGTTAGTGATAATCCATTTTTTATTAAATAGTCTTTTCTAACTTGTTCGAATTTCTTAACATCCAACATTTTATTACTGGAATTATTATTATTTTCATCTTCTAATAATAAACACAGTGCTTCTGTGCAAATTTCAGTTACTTTTTCAAAAAATGTTTTATAACCGATATGCTCACTAGATACAGAAACTATATTTTCTTGTATTTGAAAAATAAATTTATCAAATTTTATTTTTTCATCAACTGTATCATAATCCATCTTTTAAATCACCTTGTTTTTCATCCTTATTCTTATTTATTTTTTCATCTTTAGTTTCACTTTCTAAATCTTCATGCGAAAAAACTTTTACAACAGCGTTTTTAATCACAGTACCTATTTTTTCAAACATTTATTTCTCCTTATAATAAAACCAAAATTTGGCCTTATCAAGTATTTTTAATAAAATATCGCGTTCGTTTATTTCACAAGGATCTTTATATCTTTCAAGATCACAAACAAAAACATCTGTTTTGAATTTTAATCTATTTTTAATATTTTCCTGCAGCATTTTACCTGCCTTGTCGTTATCAAACATTAAATATATTTTGTTGAATTTATATAAAATTTCTTCTTGTGTTTTTGTTACCATTACACCAAATGAACATACTGTATTTTCAAATCCATTTTGAACGCATTTTGCTACATCTAAAGGTCCTTCAACCAATAAAACTTTATCATATTCTTTTATATTATTTAAATTATATAAAACTTTCCCTCTAGGAAAGAAATAGGTATTTAGATATTTTTCATTATTACTGTATTCGTCTATTTTTCTTCCAATTATTCCAACCAACTTGTTTTTTTCATTTCTTACAGGAATTGTTATCCTTTCATCGTGTGTAGGATACCAATCATTGGTAAATCCAAAATTAAAAAAATCACAAGTTGATTGTAAAAACCCTCTTTTTAACAAATAATCATTTTTCAAGGAATAATTGTTTAAAACGCTTTCATCAAGATAAAACATATCTTCATAATCATTTTTTAATATTTTTTCATCTTTCTCTTTAATTTTGTTTTTTATTCTATCTAGATAAAATTCCAAATTATCGTTGATATAAAGATTATTTTCATTTTTTAAATAGTTAACAGCATCCGTAAAACTTATTTTTAATACTTTGGATATAAAAGAAACAAGATTTCCTTTTTCTCCACAAGAAAAACATCCATAAATTTTTTTTACTTTGTGTATTCCAAAAGAAGGATTTTTTTCTAAATGAAAAGGACATCTAAATATATAATTTTCTCCAATCTCTTTTATTTCTTCTATATTGTTACTTAATAGAAACTTGTACAAATCAAAATTCAAAATCAATAAAGTTAAATCTTCGTTTTCAATAAAGTCCATTTTTAACATTTTATTTCAAATATTACAAACTTTTTTAGAATAAATTTTATAAACAAACAACTAAATATCCTGTTCGTCAAAAGAAGAAAAAACATAATTTTTTCTTTCTCCTATTTGTACTTTTCTATCTTTGAAAAAATTCCAATCCAAAAAAAATGTTGAATTATTATCAATATCACCATCTCTGTATTTTAATATTTCAGTACCCAATACATGTTCTTCTTTCATTTTTTTATTTTTAAATAAAGCTAATACTAAATCAGCTTCGCGCATAATAGCATAAGAAAAAGCCGTATGTTCTTTGGATGGTATATAATCATTATTTTTTTTATATTGTTTTATGTATTCAACATTTAACTGCGAAGCAACAACAACCGGTAGTTTTGTTTTTTTTGCAACTAATTGCTTCAAATCTTGTATTGTTTTTGTATAAACTTGCCAATCTACAGTACCAGAAGTATTTCTAGAAATATGGGTTAACTGATCAATAAAAATTATTTTAACATTATTCATTTCTTTATGAAATTCACAGGAAGATAAAATTTCAGAACATCCATCTACGTTTTCAATAATTATAAATTTATTTGGATTTTCTTTTAACTTTATGAGTACATCTGAATATTTTGTTAATTCTTCTTTATTCATGAGTCCTTTTAATATTAAAGTTGGTGCAATATTACATATTAAACTTTCTAATCTTGTCAAAATTTTGCTTTGTGACATTTCTAAGGAAAAAAATAATACAGAATTTCCTTCCTCCCAAGCTTTAAGTGCTAAGTATAGTAAAAACCAAGTTTTTCCTACTCCCATATCCGATAAAACAACAACTAAATCTTCTGGTTTTATTCCATAAGTTAAATTATCCAAAAATTCTATTTTTGTCAAGATACCCTTGTTGTTTGTATTATTTTTTATATCTTCAAAATATTTTTCTACTCTTTTTTGTGAGATCTCGTTAACATCGATGTAAGATTTTTTTTCGTTTTTTGTAACAATAAATAGTTCTTTATATATTTTTTTGTTTAACTCTTCTAGATCGAAATCGTTTTTAATATATTCACCAAATCTATCCATTAATTTTACAAAGTTATTCTTAACCAATCGTTTTCTTAGAGAATCTAATACAAAATCGAAATTGTGTTTTGATATGTCGATAATTTCTATTCTTTCTTTTATAAATTCTATATTTGGAATATCAGAATATTTGTTCCAATATTTTCTTATCCAATCAAAGTAAATTATATTTTCCTTGTTAAGAAAGTAATTAGTATCAAAACTGTATGATAATGCTTCTTTTAGCTTTTCTTTATCTTGAGAAATAAAATTCAAAAATACTTTTTCTATATCCAATTTAAACTCCAAAGTATTGTTTTATTGTTGAAGATATTTTTGTTCTATAATCAACTTTAGAAGAAAATTCAATAACGAAAAGACTTTCTTTTAAAATAGAAAGAATAGAATCGGTATAAGATTTTGTTTTTAAATTTGTTATATTTTTGTTTGAAGTTGTAAGAGTTGGTAATTCGTTGTAAATTCTTGTTCTAAATATTTCATCAATTTTAGCTTGCACAAATCCACTATCAGAAACATATTCCTTATCTAAATCATCAAGCATCAAAAAATCACTTGTACATATTTTGTTTGAATATTTCTTTGACTCTTCTGAATTTTTTAAATAATAATACAAATTACTGACAAGTCTAGACATTTGTTCAAAATATACACTATATCCATTTTTTAACATTTCTTTTAAAATACAAATCCCAATAGAGGTTTTTCCATTTCCGGTTGAACCCCATAAATACAGTCCAATTCCTTTTTCGTAGAAAAAATCTCTTTTATTGATGTATCTTTCTATAATTTTTATATTTTCCTCAGATATTATTTTTTCTTGTTTTAAAGAATCAAAAGTTATATCAAAATATTTTCTTGGAATGTTAGCTTCATAATATTTTTCTATGATTTTTTTAAAATTTACACATTCACATGTTATTAATTTTTCCTTGTCCAAAAACAAGGTGTTGCTACATTTACTACAGAAATATTTTTTGATATCTCTTTCTTTCATTTTTTTTACAAATACCAGTTATTTAATGATAACATAAATTGTTTACAATGTCAAGCTTTTTTATATCCATTTTGCATCTATTAAGATAAGAAGTTTATTTTTTTGGACTAATAATATATTTTTATGGTTTATTGTCCTTTCTTAAAAAAAATACACATTATAGATATAATATAAACATACATATTATTTCTTTACTTTTTATTCTTTCTTTCTCTTTTTTATTCTTTCTTTCTTTCTTTATATTACTTTCTTTCTTTCTTTCTTTTTTTTCTCTTTCTTTCTTTTTTTCTTTCTTTATAAAAAAACATTTTTTATTTTTTCAAAAAAAGTAACAAGTTGACTTTTTTTTTATAAAATGTTATAATAGTAACAATTGTGATTCCATTTGTTTCTTTTCATCATCATACAGAATATTCTATTTTGGATGGAATGTCAAAAATAGAAGAACTAGTAAAAAAAGCCAATGAATATAATTTACCTTCTATTGGAATAACAGATCATGGTAGCTTAAGTGGGCTAATAGAATTTTATACAGTGTGCAGAGAAAATAATATAAACCCAGTTTTAGGGTGTGAAGTATATTTTTACCCAAGTTTTAAAGAAACAAAATCTCTTGCAAACAAAAAAAGATATCATCTAACCCTGCTTGCTAAGAACATTGATGGCTATAACAATCTGCTTAAAATAGTTACAGAATCTGAAATAAATCAATTTTATTATAAACCAATAGTTGATTTTGAACTTTTACAAAAGTATAAAAAAGATATAATATGTTTAACAGGCTGTCAGGCAAGTTTAACAAGTGAAAAAATATTACAAGAGAAGTATGAAGAATTTGAAGAAAAATTATATATATTTAAAGATATATTTAAAGAAAATTTATTTTTAGAAATGTTTGTTTTGCCAAGTGAAAGGCAGAGTAAAATAAATATTTTTCTTAATAATTATTCTGAAAAAAACAATATTCCAGTAATACTGTCAAACGATTCGCATTATATTTTAAAAAACGATTATAATATTCATGATATTTTATTAGCCTTGCAAACAAAAAGTTCTATTGCTGATCCAAAAAGATTTAAATTTGATGGTGATTATTATTATTTGTTAAATAATAAAGAAGTATTTGAAATTTTACAAAACAATTCATATTTTTCAAAGAATACAATAGAAAAATTTTTAGATAATAATTTGAATTTATCTAAAGATATTAAAATAGAACTAGAATTAGATAAAAAAATTATTCCTAGCTATAAAATAAACAATATAGATGAAATTAAAAATATAAAATTAGAAAATATAGATTTAAAAACAGATGAGGATAAATATTTAGTTTATTTGTTAAATAAAAATTGGAATAAAATAAAAAATAAAAAAATAGATAATGAAAAGCTTAAAAAATATAAAGAAAGATTAATTTATGAAATAAAAGTTATTATAGAAATGCAATTTTCTTCCTATTTTCTTATTGTTCAAGATTATGTAAATTATGCTAAAAATAATAATATAATTGTTGGACCGGGAAGAGGTTCTGCGGCTGGAAGTTTGGTTAGTTATCTTTTAAATATTACAGAAATAGATCCCATAGAATATAATTTAAAGTTTGAAAGATTTTTGGTGCCTGGTAGAAAAAGTGTACCAGATATTGATGTTGATTTTGAACCAAAGTCTAGAGCTATAATATTTGAATATTTAAAGACAAAATATGGCGAAGATAAAATTGCTTCTATTCTTACTTTTCAATATGATAAAAATAGAAATTCATTAAAAGATGTAGCAAGGGCACTTGATTATGATGCACAAGAAATAAATAATTTTGTAAAAAAATATATTCCTTTTTGTATTTACGGAACGGACGAAAAAACTAAAAACTTTACTTTAAATGATCTTTTAAAAAGTAAAAATTCTTACAAATTAAAAGAATGTTTAAATTTAGATAATACATTGAAAAAAATTTTTACAACTGCCGTTAAAATAGAAGGTATTATAAGAAATTATGGATGTCATCCAGCTGGTGTAATAATATCTCCTATTCCGCTTGTAAACATTATTCCATTAAAAAATAAAAATACATCGAACAATGAACTGTATCTTTCGCAATACGACATGGGGGCTATAAAAAAAATAGGATTATTAAAATTTGACATTTTGGGGCTTAAAACACTTTCAATTATTTATGATACTGTAAATTATATAAAGATTAATAATTCTGATTTTAAATTAGTTAATCCAAATGAAAATAAAGAAATAGATCAAAAAGTTTTTGAAATTTTTAATGATAAAAAACTTATTGGTGTTTTTCAGTTTGATACAAAAAATGCAAATATTTTGTGTGATTTGATAGGAGTTGACAGTTTTAAGGATATTTACTGTATTACAAGTTTAAATAGACCGGCAACGCTTGAAAGCAAAATACACGAAGAATTTTCTAAAAATAAGCATAATAATTCTAGTATTAAGAAAACTAATACTCCTATTGATAATATTCTTGAAGAAACAATGGGAGTTATAGTTTTTCAAGAACAGGTAATGGAAATTACGAAAATAATGGCGAGTTTTGATAATTTAGATGCTGATTTAATAAGAAAGTCAATGGCCGAAAATGATAAAACTATTATAGAACAATTCAAAGATAAATTTTTTATAAATTCGAAAAATAATAATTATTCAGAAGATTTTGTAAATGAAATGTGGGAAAGATTATTAAAATTTGGTTCTTATACTTTTAATAAAAGCCATGCTGTTTCTTATTCTGTGATATCATACTGGTGTGCATATTTAAAAGCATTTTACCCTATAGAATTTATGTGTTCGCTTTTAAATAACGAATCTAAAGATAATATTTCTAGAGTTGAAAAAGAATGCCAAGAGATGAATATTGAAATTTTACCATCAAATATAAATATTTCTGAAAAAAATTATATTATATTAAATGGAAAAATTATAACTGGTTTGAATAGAATAAAAGGAATTGGTGATAAAACTTTGGAAAAAATACTACAAAATAGACCATATAATTCTCTAGAAGAATTTTTGGCAAAAACTAATGTTAATAAAACTATTTTAAATATTTTTCTTAAATTGAAAATTATTCCTGATAATTTTTTAATCAATACAACACGAAAATCAATTGTTGATAATTTGGATAAAATAATTAATTATAATAACAAATATAATATTTGGAGATTTCCACTTTCAAATGAAGAATATACAGAAAAAGAATTTGATAAATTCAAAAAGGAATTATATGATTGATTATTTTTTTTCTAAAAAAAATAAAAAATTTTCAATTCTTTTTAAAATTTCCTCTTTCCCAAGAAGAGGGAGTAGATGCACTAATTCTGGTCCGTGAGTTTTTCCTGTGATGGCAATTCGAATTGGCCAATATAAATCTTTTCCTTTTTTGTCTGTGTTTTTTTGAAGATTTTTCATTAAACCTGAAATCATTTCATCACTCAGTTTTTCTGAGTTTTCTATTTCTTTTTTAAACTGTTTTAAAACTTCTAAAGACCATGACCAATTTAAAACCTCTTTTGATGATTCTTCTATTTCAGATTCCTTTAAAATAAATTTGTTGGAATCGAAATATTCTTTAAAATGCTCTTCTATCTGAAGAAGGGTATTAAACCGATCTTTTTCAGTTTGTATTACGGATAAATAAGCATTCCTTATTTTATCATCCATTATTTCTGACTGCGTTTGTGTTGATATTTCCGACACTGCTTCCAGCAAATTTTTAGGTAGGATTCTTTTTATATATTGACTATTCATCCAGGTTAATTTCGGCTGGTCAAAAATAGCAGGATTTTTACTGACTCCTTCCAGTGAAAAAATTATAGTTAATTTTTGAAGCAGAAGATCTAATAAAACATCTGCGTTTTCTTCTTTTTCTGTAGCAAAGATTTCTATGTTATCCTTAGGTGACCAACCCAGAAGAGAAATATAATTTATAAGAGAATGAGGAAGATACCCTTTTTCTTTAAATTCTCGAACCGCTGTTGTTCCATGTCTTTTGGCAAGTTTTGTTCGATCTGGGGCGAGAATCATGGAAAGGTGAGCGAATTGGGGTGGATCTATGCCAAGAGCTTCATACAGTAAAATTTGGCGTGGGGTATTAGTTAAGTGTTCATCACCACGAATTACATGACTAATTTTCATGGAAGCATCATCTACAACACAGGCAAAATTATAAGAAGGAATACCGTTAGATTTCATGATAATAAAATCTTCAATTAAAATCTTATTAAAAGTTATATCACCGTGAATCAAATCTTTAACAACAATTGGCTCATATTCACAATTAAGCATTTTCTCTCTTGAAACTGTGCTACTTTTTGCAGAATATAAAACTCGAAATCTCCAAGCATAAGGGTATTGCTCTTTTTTTAGCTTTTCGATTTCTTCTTGAGAACGATTCCTGCAGTTGCAATTATAAATAAGGGAATAAGCTGATTTTTCTCCTTTGCATAAGGAAACCTCCCTTTTAGCTTCAAGATCTTCTTCTGCACAGAAACAAGGATAAACACTTCCCTGGGTTGTCTGCAGTTTTTTTAGAGCTTCCTGATATTTATCCAGTCTTTCGGTTTGACGATAAGGCCCAAAATCTCCTGGCTTATCAGGACCTTCATCCCATTCAATTCCAAGCCATTTTAAATCTCGCATAATCACCTGTTCAGATTCTTTTGTGGATCGAGCAATATTTGTGTCCTCAATCCGCAAAACAAATTTTCCACCCATTTTTCTCGCAAACAGATAATTGAAAAGAGCTGTTCTTGCCCCGCCAACATGAAGACTTCCTGTTGGAGAAGGTGCAAATCTGGTTCGGATCATCTGAATTTACACAGTGAAAGAATTACCACAGCTGCATTTGTGTGAAGCATTAGGATTTTTAAAGATGAACTTTTTTTCAAATGTTTCATTGTTAAAATCTATTTCTAATCCAGAAATTAATTTTAGACTTTTAGAATCAATTATAACACTAATATCTTCAAAATCAAATTTTTCATCACCTTCAATGGTTTTTTCATCAAAATTCATAAAATATAAAAAACCAGAACATCCTCCGCCTTTAATACCAACTCTTAGCGGGATTTCTACTGGAATATTTTGCTCTATTTTAATTTTTCTAATTTCTGCCACTGCATTTTTGGTTAGTTTAATAGACAATTTAATCACTCTCTTTTTTTATGTTAATTTTAGCAATGATGTTATACACACCTTTATAATATAACATAAATTGTAGTAAAAGTCAATAGAGTTGAGCTGATTAAAGACCTTTGTTTTGGTTAACATCATTATTTGTTAATTGTGGAAAAACTTTATATTCCAAATTTAAAGCATATATAAATCTTGAAATATCGTCTTCTTTATCTTTTAAAACTCTTAAAGCTACATCACATATATTGTTTATACTGTTTTCTAAAAATAATGCTTTATCAAAATATTCTAATAATTTAGAAATAAAATTATTTCTTGTTCCAACATCGGAACCGCTAACTATGGTTATTAACTCACTGTACAATATATCTCTTGGAAATTTTATTTTTGATTTTAAATATTCACTTTCGTGCATTATTTCATTTATTCTTGTTTTATATGAATTTACCTTGCCTAATATTTTGTTAATTATTTCTGGATAAGTATAATCTGGAAATTTTATATCTTTATCTGACAAATATTTTTTAGTTTCTTCATAATATTCTTCGTATTTAAATTCTCTATTTTCAAGAAAATGAGAAATTTTATCTATTTCTCTTATGATTATTCCTCCATTTGGATTAACTAAATCGTCAAATCTTTTTTCATCTAATATTTTTATTAATTCTGTTTTCATAAAATATATTATAACATTTTTATATTTTATTGTCAATAGCAGAATAAAGCTTGACTTTTTGTTTAAAAAATGTTATTATACTAAAAGAATAATCAAAAAAGAGGAATTGTATGAAAAAGTATATATTAGACAAAAATGAATATAAAAATTTTATAAATTTTGATTTAGAAAAAAAAGATTTAAGTAAAAAACATTTTTATTTTCATGAAGTAGAAACAGATAATAAAAATAATATTTTATTTTATGGGAAGCAAAAATTTAGGTACTGCCCAGCTTATTATTCAAATAGTTGCTATTTAAACGGTATTCATAATGATAATGTTGTTTATGATTTCCCTGGTAATGTTGGGGTTACAACTTTACAATATGATAAAACTAATCCAATTTTTGGTATTTCGGCTTTAAGAAAAGAAAGTAATAATTATTTTATTTTTGGAGATGTAAATTCCGGGAAAGAACAAATAATTATTGGTGAAAATGGAATTTCGGATATTTATAAATGTTTGAAACATAAAGATATGAATTGCCAGTGTGGTTATAGTCTTTTTTTTGAAATAGAAAATATTTATAAAATTAAAAACAATTTTACAAATTACAATGAATGCGAATTTTGGTTATCAGAAGCAGTTGGAGATTTTATACTTTTTAAAACCGAAGCTGTTTGCAAAAAAATAAAATTTATATCGAATATAAATAATTTTAATCAAAGTGTTATAGAAGAATATGTTGTTAAACAATATAAAAAAGAAAAATATGTTGCGTTAGAAGAAATGTCAAAAATAATTGGAAGAAAATGAACAGGATTTTGGGAAGAAAATTAAATTTATTTAATAATAATTTTAATTTTTGGGGAAACCGTGAATTATTTAATTTATTTTTTACATTATGTTTTTTTAAAAATAAAATTTCAGCTAGATTTTTTGCCGGCTGTTATTTGAATATATGTTGGCTGAAAAAAAATAAATTTTATGTTTGCTTAGACAGTGCTTATAATTTTTTATGATTGATTTTATTTTAATACTTTTAATTATTTTAAACATTTATATTTTTTTTATGCTGGTTAATAAATATAAAGAAAATTATGTTTTAATGACAAAAAATAAAGAAATTGAACAAATTTTTAAAAATATGATTATATTTTCTAATTATGATGAAAAAAATAAAATATTATTAAATTTTGTTTCTTCTAATGAACAAATTTTTATCGCCTTCAATAATTATTTTAGAAATATTTTTTTAGATAAAAGTAGAAATTAATTTTCTATAAAATGAAAAAAATAAAAGAATTAAATTATTATGATAATAATTGTGTAGAAAATAGATCTTGTTTTATTATAAAACTTTATTATTTTGGTTATTCTAATTTTATTCTTGGTATCTGGTTGTCTTCGGAAATAATAATAAACAATATAAGACGCAGTAAACATGTTTTGATCCCGGAACATAGGCTTTGCCAGTATTTGTAATAAAATGAATAAAATAGAAATATTTTATATTTTAAAAAATAAAATAGATGATAAATTTTATTTTAGTAAAAATCATTATATCGACCAATTGTACTACTGGTATGATGAGAAAAGCGACATGGGTAAAATTCTAAATGATGTTTGGTGGAATCCATATAAAAATATTAAAAATAGAAAAATAAAATGTTGTTATTTAACTTTTGATAAAGATTGTATATATATTTAAACAATATGAACAAAATAGGAAAATTTTATATAGTTTATCCCTTCAAAAAAGATTGTAAAACATTTTTAGACATGATAGATATAGAAATTAATTCAAAGAGTTGGCTTAGCTATGTGTCATGGCAAATGCTGTGTTTTGTGACTTTTTTTCAGATTTTACAATTATAAAAGATGGACCATATTTTTTTTAAAAATGAACAAAATAAAAGCTTTTTATGCACAAGAAAATAATAAAACATTCAACGAATATTATTATGTGGAGTGGTTAGTGGACTTATTTAATGGAGGATGCGGAGAATGTGAAAATATTAATGATATTTGGTGGGATCGTTGCAAAAAAATAAAAGGTAAAAAAATAAGATATTGGAATTCAATCCCTGATGAATATGATATGTATTTATGAATAAAATAAAAATGTTTTATTTTTATAAAAAAGATTTGGGAATAGAAGCTTATTGCTGGCATGGTGCTTATAAACATCACAAAATATTTAATAGGACTTGGTGGGGGATATCTATACAAACAAAAGATGAAAAAATAAATTGTTATACTTTGATTTATTGTAAATCCAATGTGTATTGTTAAAAAATATGAATAAAATAAATATTGAATTTTTACAAAATTTTTATTTAAGTACAAGGTATAAAATAGTTGACAGAATTTGGTTTACCAGTATAGCTATTTTAAAAGGTAAAGCGATTATCGGATGGCAGATGTTGTTTAATAATTTAAATTATAAGTTTTATCTTTTTCGGTAATAGGATGAATAAAATAAATGAATTATATATTCATGAAATAAATTATAACAATACAACTATTTTTAAATCTAATTTATATTGTTTTTCTATAAAAATATTTTTTTATTCTTCTATACAAATAAAAAAAATTAATGAATTAAATTATATTGATATGCTTCCTTGTGAAGAGAGCAAATATTTTTAGTTTTATATTATGAATAAAATAAATGATTTATATATTTGTATAAAAGGAAATAAGTTTTTTTATAACAAAACTGGATTTCTTGCAAGGATATATCTAGCAAAAGCACCAAAACCTTATAGGAAAATTTTGGATACTTGGTTTTCTATTGATATAAAAAAATATTGGATTATTATATATTATATTTTAAATCAAATAAAAAATAATTATTTTTAGAATAAAAGATAATATAAAAAAAAATTTAAATATTATAAAATAAAAAAAATATAAGAAAAGTAAAACTTGTTTTTTCTCAATGCAATACAAGGGTTTAATTATTATTAATAATTGAAATAAATTTCTTATTTTAGCATTGTAGATATAAGGTTCTTAATCATCCAAACCAAATCTATAATATAGTTATATGAATTTATGTTATCTATTGACTTTTTCTACAATTTATGTTATATTGTAAATGTGTGAGGGAAAATACATTTATATATGTTTCTTAAAATAAAATTTGGTTAAACTTTTTAATACGACAAAACCAAAAGTTGTCTATAAAAGGAATAATTTTTTTGAAACTGCCGGATAATGATAGAATAGTTGTTCCTCGTAAGTGTATGGGGGTTAGTTATCGTAGATTTTTTTCTATATTGAAAAAGCTTATATTAGAGATAATTGAACATGAAAAAAGTCTGCCAAAGATAAATAAAGAAACAAAAAAAGAAGTTCCTACGGATAACATTCTCCAGATCAATGGTACGACACAGAAAATTTATACTGCCAATGCCATGAACATGAAAGAATTAGAGGATGATTCTGTTCATTTAATGGTCACTTCACCCCCTTATTTTAACGCAAAAATGTACACAAAAGTTCCGATAGAAAATAACCTTTGGGATATCAATGGATTGGATGAATGGTTTGAAGCCATTGGAATAGTGTGGAAAGAGGTTTTTAGGGTTTTGCAACCAGGGAGAAAGGCTTTTGTTAATATCATGAATTTGCCTGTGCGAAATAAAGAAGGGTTTAAAGCTTTAAATTTGGCAGGTAGAACTATTGATTTGATGGAAAAGATTGGATTTATTTTTAAAAGGGATATTGTGTGGCATAAAACCAATGGAGTAAGAGCTAATTTTGGATCCTATCCCTTCCCAGGTGGCATTTTAATCAACAACATGCACGAATTTATTTTAGAGTTTAATAAACCAGATAAAAAGGGGTTCAATAAATATGGACATTTAACAAAAGAACAGAAAGAGGCTTCAAAATTGGATAAGGATTTTTGGTTGAAGATCAAAAACTCAGATGTCTGGATAATGAATCCTGAGAAAAGTGGACGCCACCGCTCCCATGTCACTCCGTTTCCTTATGAACTGCCTTATCGAATCATTAAAGCTTTCACATATAAAAGTGAAAGTGTTCTTGATCCTTTTCTTGGTAGTGGAACCACTTTAAAAGTTGCTTCGGATCTTGGAAGAAATGGGGTAGGATACGAAATCGTTCCTGAATTTGTGGAACTGGCAGTAAAAAGATTGAAAAATAACTTATCATAATTTATTTATATATAAAATAAAAATTTTATATTTTTTTTGTAAATCGTAGATAAATTGTATTCAGCTTGACAAATAACAATTTTTGGTGTATAATATTTTTAAGTATAAAATTAAATAAGTATTTAATTAAATTGTTTTATTAAAATAAAAAAAATATGAATAATGTCGAGATATTAGAAGAAATTAAAATAAATGAATCGAATGTTTTATTTTCTTTTAAAACACAAATTTTAAATTTAAATTTTCCAATTGAAGTTAGATTTAATTTCCTTCCAAACAACACTGTGAGTATCTATGTTAAGAAATGGCTTGGATATGAGGCACCAAATGATGACGAGAGAAGAAATATTCTTTTGTTTTTGGAAAAAAATATATCAAATTTAAATGATAAATTTGATATACCAGAAACGGAAGAATTAATTTTGATTAAAAAGGAATAATTTTTTTGAAATTACCAGAAGATATAAAAATAGTTGCTTTTCCTGGTGATCATGGAGGAGGTGGATATTATCGAATTATTTCTCCGTTGAAAAAGCTTGCTAACTATGGATACAAAATAGTAATAAGTGATTTAATATATAAAGAGATTATTGATTGGGCGGATATTTTATATTTTCAAAGACATACTGATAAACATATTTTAGAACAAATTAAATATGCAAAAGAAAATAAAAAAATAATATTATATGACGTTGATGATTATTTTCACGATATACCGTTGAGTAATCCATGTTGGCAAATAATTCAGAAGGGTTCTGATACTTTAAAGATGTTGGAAACTATTATGGGAGAATGTGATTATATAACAGTTTCTACGGAAAGATTAAAAAAAGAATATGAAAAATATAATAAAAATATACACGTCTTTGAGAATTATATTGATTTTTATAATGTTCCACCCTACACAAAAAACGATGATTCGTTTGTAAGAATAATATGGACTGGTAGTTCTACACACAATGATGATTTTGGTGTAGTCTTTCGTGTTTTATGTTCTTTTTTGAAAGAAAATAATAAGGCAAAATTTGTAACAATGGGAACACCTTATTCTATGAATTTAGTTAAATATGTTAATCCAAATCAATTAGAATATTTTGAGGGTACTTATGGAGTTGATAAGGCTAAAAAATTTAGCGTTTTTAACGGATTATACAAACCAGCTGAAATTAGCAGTGAGGCAGTGGTTTGCGAGCAAGATTTTTATAATTTGGAAAACAATAATATTAAATATATATTGAGAAAAAAAAATGGAGAGTCACTTACAGCTGATTTATCAAAAGGATTTCGTGATGATGTTGAAAGTTATTATAGGATTTTATCTGCTTTAAGGGGAGATATTGGTATTGCACCATTAACCATGTGTACGTTTAATGAGTGTAAATCTTCAATTAAATTGGAAGAATATAGCTCTTTTTCTATTCCATTTATAGCTTCTCCTTCATCTGCTTATAAAAAATATTCTAAATGTATTAACTTTGATGAAAGCAGGAAAAATGGTATCGGTTTTTTAGCGGAAACCAATTCTGATTGGAAAAAATGTTTAAAATTTTTATATGATAATAGGGAAGCAAGGGAAGAAATTGGTGTACGCGGTTATAATTATGTTAAAAATAATTATAATTTAAACGACAAAATAAAAGAAAGGCATGAGTTTTTTTTATCCATTATGAATCATCAAGATAATATATAGTCTATTTTTTAAGGAGGTATAATAAGTGTATTCTATCAATAAAAACTATTCGTATTTAGATTTAGAAAGACTTAATAATTATGTAGAAAAAAAATTATTAAGAGTAAATAAAAAAGATGATTTATTTATTTATAATTATACAGATGAATGTGTTTTTTCTAAGGCTTGGGATGAATATACAATAATTTGTAGAGGATTAGTTGTTAATTCAAGTGGGGAAATTATAGCGAAGCCCTTAAAAAAATTTTTTAATATTAATGAAACAGAAGAAACCATGGAGAGAAATTTACCAGTAGAAATACCAGAAGTTTCTGAAAAAATTGATGGAAGTTTAATTATATTATATAAATATAATGATAATTATATGTTTTCTACTAGAGGAATTTTTGACTCAGTTCAAGCTGTAATGGCTAAGAAAATTTTTGAAAAAAAATATAATTATGATGGGTTAAGTAAGTATAAAGGTTTTACTTTCTGTTTTGAAGTTGTTTATCCGGAAAATATTATTGTTATAGATTATCGTGGTATGGAAGATTTATTTCTTATTTCGGTTATAAATAATGAAACTGGTGTTGAAACTTCTTATGAAGAGACTAGTAAAATTGCTTATGAACTTGGTTTTAAATGTGTAAGTTTTACTAGAATGGATATAAAAAATATAGATTTAGATGAAAAGGGAAAAGAAGGATATGTATTGAGATATTCTAATGGGCTTAGAGTTAAAGTAAAGCTTAATGAATATGTTAGAATTGCTAGATTTTTACAATCTATTACGCCTAAAAATATTATTGAAGTTTTAAAAAGAAATATTGATCCATCTTCACTTTATACAGCAAATAGAGAAGATATTGATTTGAAAGTAAAAGAAATGGTTTGTGGTTTAAAAAATAGGTATGATGAAATTATTTATAAAGTAGATAAAATTTACAACGAAACACCTAAATTTGAATCTAGAAAAGAATATGCTTTATATTTTATGGATAAAATGAAAGAAAATAAAGAATTATCTAAATTTTTGTTTTTAAAATTAGATAATAAAGAAGAAGAATATCACTGTAAGGTTTGGGATTTTATTAAGAACAGTAAAGAAATATCACAATATAAAAGATCTATTTTGAATGATGGAAGTGCAGAATGAAAATTAATATTGAAGGCAAAATTGGTAATATTTATTGGGAACTTTCTCCAAGAATTCAGGAAAGAATTGATGAAATCACTGACGGAAATGAAATTGCAAAGCAGTATATATATGGTATATTGAGTAATATGGTTCAAGCTATATGCCATTTATGCTATGGGAATCTGTATTTTGATTCTAAAAATATGGAAATTGCTTTTAACAATTTATCTGATGCTTTGAGAAAAGAAGCATCAGATAATATAAAAAGAGCACAAGATATTGAAAAATGAAAAAAATTTATATCGGAAATTCTCTACAAGTAATAGATAAAATTGATGAAAATTCAGTTGATTGTATTGTTACTTCTCCGCCTTATTATAGATTAAGGAAATACTCTTCCAACTGCGAAACATGGTGGGGTGGAGATGCGTACTGTATTCACGAAAAAAATTCTAAAAGTGATTGTATAAAATGTGGTGCTTGGTATGGAGAACTTGGACAAGAGAATGAGTTAAAATATTATATTAAAAATCTTTCTGATATATTTGACAAATGCAGAAAAATTTTAAAAGATGATGGTAATCTTTTTATAGATATAGGTGACTGTTACAGCAGAGAAAATAAAAAACAGCTTAATATGGTTCCTTATCGTTTGGCAATAGAAATGCAAGATAGGGGCTGGATTATACGAGAAATAATAATCTGGGCAAAAAAATGCTATTTGTTTTCGGAAGGACGTCAAGTTGGTAATGGTCTTCCGGAAGGTGGAGATGATAGATTTTTAAAAACATTTGAAGTAATTATACATGCCGTTAAATCTACAAATTATTATTTTAAAATTTTAAAAACGAATATTTCTGATTTGACTGTTGATAGAATCAAATATGGTCATGGAATAAATAAAAATAAATATGAAAATAATTTCTATAAAGGATTAAATAATACAAAGTATTCTTTGTATGAAAAAGATAATTATATACAAAAAAAATTTTTTGAATATAATGAAACAGATAATAATAATGATAATATTGATGATAATAATATTGATGATAATAATTTTGATGAAATAAAATATATTGGGAATACAAAATATAAAGAGCAAGGTAGAGTTAATTCTATTCATGGAAGATTTGCACGAAAAATGCTTGATAAAGATAAATTAGCTTTAGCCAAAAGGGGAGTTATTGAAATAAATAGATATATAAAAAATAAATTTAAAGAAAGTGGATTAAGTAAGGAATTTTTTTTAGAAAAAACTGGTGTTTCTAAATATTTGTTAGATAGAATTTTGAATGATATTTCGTTTTCTACTTATTTTGTTCCTTCCAAAGAATTATGGGATTTATTTTCAGAATATTTACATTTAGGAAATTATGATGATTATGTTAAGAAAGAGTATAGAGATAATTTTTGGCAGATTAAACCATTTGCAAAATTAGGAAATGTTTGGCTTATTAATACTCAAGCTGCAAATATAAGTCATTTTGCTCCAATGCCCAAAAATTTGGTAAAAATTTTAATAGAATGTGGATGTAAAGAAAATGGTGTTGTAATGGATCCGTTTGCTGGTGCTGGAACAGTTATGTTGGAAGCTGAAAGTAAGAATTTAGGTTGGATTGGTATAGAAATAAACGAAGAATATTTAGAAATTATAAAGCAAAGATTTGAGAAAAATAAATATGAAACAAATTTTGATTTGGTAAAATAATTTTTTTTAAATAAAAAAAAATATGAAAAAATATATTTTGTTTTTTTTATTTTCATTTTTTTTATTATCAAAAATTTGTTATGGCTATTTATATTTTCCCAATAAAAAATATGGAATTAATATTGTTATAGATCCAGGGCATGGTGGTAAAGATACTGGAGCAATTGGTCTTGGTGGTGTTGAGGAAAAAAACATAACTTTATCAATTTGTCTTTATTTATACAAGTTGTTAATGAAATCTAACATAAAAACTTATATGACGAGATATACCGATACGGAATGTTTAGGATATCAGGGTTCTGCTAGAAGTGAGTTGCAGTGTAGAGCTAATATTGCTAATGATCACAATTCTGTATTTTTTTTATCTATACATATCAACGCTTCTTATTATGAGTGGCAGCATGGAGTAAGCTGCTGGTGGTATAAGAAAAACGATATTCCGATGTCTTGGACATTAGAATCTTATCTTGGCAAATATAGTGGTTTTCAAGAAAGGGGGGTTGTTTGGGCTCCATTTTATGTTTTGAGACATTCTTTTATGCCTGCTTCTTTATGTGAGATAGGTTTTATATCAAATTATAGAGAAGAAAAAAAATTAGAAAGTAGAAAATTTAGACATAAAATTTCTAGAATATTGTATAAGGCTATTTTAAATTATTTATATAAAAGATTTAATTTTGATTATTTATTTTAAAAATGTTTATTGGAAAAATTAAAAATATTTTAAATAAAGCTGTAAGAAATCTTGATAAACAAGTTATAAATTTTTATTTTGATTTTACTGTCGAACAAACAAAAAATAATGAATATGGTGACTATTATTCAAATATTGCAATGGTTTTATCGAAAAATATAAAAATAAGTCCAATGATAATTGCAAATTCTATTTTGGATTTTATAGAAGATAAAGAAAAATATTTTAAAAAAATAGAAATTGTCAATCCGGGGTTTATTAATTTTTTTATTTCTGATTATTTTTATTTTGAAACTATAAAAGAATTATCAAATTTTAATTTCAATAATTGGTTTTACAGAAAAAAAGAAAAGGTTTTGTTAGAGTTTGTTAGTGCAAATCCAACTGGTCCTTTAAATGTGGTTAATGCTAGAGCGGGTGTAGTTGGTGATACATTGGCAAGACTTTTAAATGCTGTTGGAGTTGAAACAGACAGTGAATATTATATTAATGATGAAGGAATGCAAATTGAAAATTTAGCTTATTCTGTTCAATCAAGATATTTAAAATTAATTGATTTAAAAGTTCCTAGTGGTTATGAAGAATATGAAAATTTTTATCTTCCTCAAAATTGGAAATTGGAAAGATTAAAAGATTTATATAATGGATCATATTTGGATAATTTGGCAGAAAAAATAAGAGATGGTTTTGAAAATAATGATTTTGATGAACAAATTATTAAAATTTATGGGAATGACATTTTTTCTAACGGGATGATTAATTTTTTAAAAAATGGGTTTGGGAATGATTTATTAAAAATTATTTCTGATGATAAGGAAAGAATTAAATTTTTGGGATGTGTTTGTGTTATCTACAATATAATGGAACAGAAAGAGGTTTTAAACAAATTTAGAATTAATTTTAAAAATTGGTATTTTCAAAGTTCTTTAAATGATAAAGTTTATAAAATTATACAAAAATTGAAAATAAACAAATATATATATGAACAGGATGGAGCAGTCTGGTTTCGATCTACCGCTTTTAAAGATGACAAAGACAGAGTTTTAATTCGTCAGGATGGAACTCCTACTTATTTTGCTGTGGACATTGCTTATCATGCTTATAAAAAAGAAAGAGGGTATGACAAACTTATTGATTTTTTAGGACCTGATCATCACGGCTATATTGCCAGAACAAAAGCCGCTGTTCAAGCCCTCGGCTTTCCTCCCGATTCTATCGAAATTTATTTGATTCAATTGGTTACTCTGTTTTCTGGTGGAAAACCTCTCCGCATGTCTAAAAGGGCGGGGGAATTCATTACCATGAATGAACTTTTAGATGATGTGGGAATTGATGCTGTGCGCTGGTATTTTTTAGTCCGACATAGAGACACCCATCTGGATTTTGATCTAGATCTGGCAAAACTGCAGTCCGAGGAAAACCCGCTGTATTATACTCAATATGCTTATGCAAGAATTTGCAGTTTAATGCAGACAGCAGAAGGGGAGGGGATAAAGCTTCTTTCTGCTGATACGGTGGATTTATCCCAGCTTCAGCATCAAGCGGAAAAAGGATTGATAAAAAAGATGGCACAGTTTCCTTCACTTGTGGAAATGGCTGCTGATCTCCGTGAACCGAATCATCTTCCTCGTTATGCTGTTGAGCTTGCTCGAACTTTCCATTCTTTTTACACAGAATGTCGTGTTTTAGGAGTTCCTGACAGGAAATTGACAGATGCCAGGCTTTTTTTGGTTTCTGTATGCAGACAAATTTTAAAATCTACCCTTGATTTAATGGGGATTGAAACTCCCGAAAAAATGTAATATTAAATTAATATAAATTTATTGGAGATTTTATGTCAGAAAAAAATAATAAAAATAAAATAAAATTAAAAGAAGAATTTAATATAAAAATTAAAGATCAAATTGATTTTTTTAGAAAATTTTTCAAACTTAACCAAAAAGAACTTGCAGGAATTTTTGGTAGTGCTAGTTGTAAAACAATTTATAATTCAGAATCTACTCTTGGATATATACGTACAGTTAATAATGAAGTTTGTAATGCCGCTTGTACAATAATTAATGTATTAACTGATATATTTGATGAAAAAACTATTAAAAAATGGGCTAAAACTCCTAATCCAACTTTAGAAGGTAAAACTCCTCAAGAATATATTAAGAAATCTGGTGGAATATTCTTGATAGCGCAATTTCTTAATATTTTGGGACGTTGATGTTTTTTGATATACTCTTCTTGCCTATATAAATAAAAATTTATTGCCTTATATCCCCACAGCTAAAGCAATGGGCTTTACGGCGATTATCTGTGAAAATAGAGGATTTTATAGTTATTTATTTATCCTGTTTGAAATTCTTGAAATTTTCTTTGAAAATCTTCTGAAAATTCCTCATTAAGTTTTCTTTTTAGAAAATTTCCAAAGTTGAACAGTAATCGCATGGTATGAAGAAATGGAGCTATTTCGGAATTCTGACTGGTAAGTTCTTTACGTTGCTGGATTTCCACTGGTGAGTATGCACCAGTTTGTCTAAGGATTTCGGCATAGTTCCAAATCTCTTGTTCTGTGTTGATAAACATTGGTGTTTGTGCCATGATTATCTCCTTTTTCCTAAATTAGTAATTCCTTTCACCATAATAAGTATAACATACGTGATATCTACAATTTATTTTTAGGAATATTCCTCTTTTGATTTAAAAGTGGTACTGATTTCAGAAAGCTATTTGTTGCATGATTAACCGAAATTAATCCAATGACACCAATGAAAATTAATGGTATTTCCCACCACAAATTGCCACCAATCATTTTCACGGCAAATATTCCAATAGCATCGCAAAAAATGATAAAAAATTTTACAAACCATGATTCTTGTTTTTTTTGGTGTACAATAAAATCGCTCCAATCGGGAATAGTCACATCTTTTTCCTCTTTTTATTATACCACAGTTTGTTTCGATAGTCAAGCCCATTTTTTACATTTTTTGTAATTTATGTCTTTTTATAAAAGTTCTACCGCTTGTTCGCATACCTTACTTCTCTGTGCTTTAGCTAATCGTATATGTGCGTAATTGTCTAAACCTTTGAATTTGTTTATAAGTATAGTTAATCCATTTGTTTCTTGAGTGTAATTGTATAAGTCAATTTGACTTGAATCACCCGTCAAAACAACTTTCGTTTCTGCACCAACTCTTGTTAGAATTGTTTTTATAGATGAAGGAGGTATATTTTGAGCTTCATCTATAATTATAAAATATTTATTGAGACTTCTTCCTCTTAAAAATGTAACAGCTTCCAATTCTATTTTGGGATTATTTTTTAATTCTTCTATAAAATTTACATTTTTATTTTTTGTGTCAAATAATATTGGTATCTGATCCCATATAGCAGAATACCAAGAATCTAATTTTTCGTTTTTATCTCCTGGCAAAAAACCTATATTTTGTTGAATTGCAACCATGGGTCTTATAATTAAAATTTTAGAATAATTTTCTTTTTCTAACACTTCTTCTAATGCACTGGCTAAAGATATTAATGTTTTTCCAGATCCAGAAGTACCTTCTATTGTAACAACATCTATATCTTTGGCAAAAATTGCGTCCAAACAAAATTTTTGTTCTTTATTTTTAGGTTTTATTCCAAAAGCTGTATTTGCTTCTAACAAATAAAGTAAATTATTTTTATAACGACATAAAGCCGATTTATTTTCTTCAAAATTTTCTAAAACAACATAAGTATTTTGAATAAGATCAATATTACAGTTTATTTTCTTTTCTATATATAATTTATCAATTGATTCGCTGTTTATTTGATATTTTGTTGTTCCTGTATATATATTTGAAGGGAAAATAGATTCTGGATTAATTGTTTCTATTTCATAAGTTTTCGCCTTAATTATATTTGCTAGATCACAGCTAAGTAATTGACAATTTTTATTTTTATATTTTATAATAAGTTTATCAATATAAGAGTCATTATTGTTTTTATTTTTTAATTCATTATCAATTTTTAAATATTTTTTATATTGTATATTTTTTTCTATATTTATTAAAGCTTTTTCTGCATTGTAAGAAATATCTAAATTTTTTTTATTTTTTATTTTTGATAATTCATCAATAGTTAGAGAAGAAATTATTATTTTTTCTTTTCTTTCTATTATTTTATCTAAAACATCAGTGTATTTACAAAAAAAGGACGTATCTGCAATAAACATAAATCACTAAAAAATAATTAGAATAATAATTTTATAAAGTACTTAAATTATTTTTTTTAAAATAATTTTGTGTTTTTTTTATTTCTTTTATTTTTTCTATAATTCCATCTGTTTCTTTTTTATTTTTAAGGAATAAATCATCTAGTTTTGTTTTTTGTGATGTTTTTTTGTTCATTGTATTTTCTCCATTTTTATTATTATTCAGATATTTTTTTTATCAAAAGCAGTCTTAAAATTTCATTTGTTTCTGAAATTATTTTTGTATTATTCTCTAAAATTCTTGTACAACTTTCTTGCCGTTCTATGTTTTCGTCATATAATTTTTTCGAATCATTTTCTGATTTTTCGTATTTTAACTTCCAATATAAAAAATTTAAAATAGTTATAATCAGTGCTATACCAAATGAACCTAAAGTTTTAAATATTTCTAAAATATCTAAAAGAGTTAAATTCATGTTTTATAAAATTCCTTTATTTTTTAAATGATCTAAAAGAATATTGAATTTTTCTTCAACATTTTTATTTTTTGATTGAAGTATATTTAATATTTCTTTTTGCTCTTTTGTTTTTCTTTCTATATTTAAATTGATTATATAATCATTATTATTAGTTATTTTAAGAGCTTCTTGTGAATAATTTAAGAGACTAAAAGCTTCCATAATTTTAAATTTGTCTTCTTCTTTTACTGGTATTAAATTATATTCTTCTTTATTAAGTTTAAGATTGGTTTTTATATGCCATTCTACTTCTTCTATTGAATATGGAACTGGGAGTCTTAATGGAGTTATATTTAATATATTTTTGTTTTTATCAATGACTATAAACATAATTATTTATCCGAACGCTACTAGTACTGCCTCAATACCTTGTATTGAACCTGTTTGAAAATTTGGATTTACTATTACACCAACTGTATTTCCACTTATACTATTTACATAAGTGATTATCCCAGTATCTAGTTCATTCCAGTGTGCCATTGACACAGCTGAGAAAGCCGCTTTAACCGGAAAATTAAAAGAATAGTATTGTTCCCCTCCATTAGCCAATTGGCCAAGAATAATCGTACCAACATTTGAAATTAAACCAGTTCCAGCAAAACTTAAATTAAAATTTTGAGCTCCACCATTTGGGTTTAGTGCTGTGACTAATTGATTATAAACTCCATTTACTTCTAGTGGATACTGTGTGGTTATTCCTATATTGTTAAATATATTATTTATATTATATCCATCAACAGTTGAAGCATTTATATTATTTAAAGAAAGTGTTATTTCACCACCTTGATATTCCCCTGTAGTATTATTTACAAGTATTTCCCCATAATTATTAGAGGTACCTTCAACTCCTGTTACACTGCCAGAAGACTCTAAAGAAAGCGTTATAGCCCCTGTTTCTGATGTATTAGAAACATTATTTGCCAGTATAGGAGATTGAGCCGTTATTGATGTTACAAAACTTGAAGGTATGCTAGATATTGAAGTGCTGACAAAACCTTCTATTCCTCTTTCAAATTCATTTAAATCGTGCCCATGAAGAACCCAACCATCATAAAATGGTACATCAAATACTTGTGTAACTGGATTGGCGTTTTGATCTTGATAATTAATTTGAAGTTTTTGGAAGCCAGGCTCTATTTTTGTGAAGGATACATTAACCGATAATATTTGACCATTCAGTTGGTAAGTAGCCGGAGAAAGTGGAACATTAAATGGCGCGCCTTCACTTGGTCTATTGCTTGTATATGGACCGGCTACGGGAACAACAGATGTTATTACTCCATTTGTATTAGTAGATAATATAAAATTTAATGTTGTTGTCATTTAGTTTATGCTGCTGAATTTAAATATAAAGAAATAGTAATTTGTATATATCTTAATGGATAAACCGGTGCTATAGCTACAGAAATATCTATTTGTGTTGGATCTGATTGATCTTGTGTTGCTGTTGGTGATTGAAAAGCAGCTATTTGCTGCTGTGATACCATTGAACTCAATATACTAATTGTAGCAGCTTGTATGAGAGAAATAGTACTGGATACAATTTTTGTTCCTAAAAAATTTTCTTGCAGAGTATTTCTTAGTGTTATGGATACATTATCGATACCTCTAACAACAGACATTTGTGAGGTTGTATCAGAAGCTGTATTTGTAGAAATTGCATCTCTCACTTTTATAATCGCGTTTTTGTTGCTTAGAATTAAAACGCCGGAAGAAGCAATAGAATTTAATGTATTTAAACTTAGTCCGTTATTTAATAAATTCTGAAATCCAACTATTGTTTTGTTTAGAATTGGAGTAGATGGATCATAAGCTGTAATTAATCCAGATAGAGCTGCACATAAATAAGAACCGTCTAAAATGTTAACAACTTGATTAATTGGATCATATCTAAATCCACCAGTTGGAAAAATATAATATATTCTTTCATCATTTAATGCTTCGGCATTATTTATGGTTGTTGTATAAGTTTCTGTAATTGGCCCACTGACTAATCCTATTCTCTCCGCTCTATAGTTTTCAGAAGAAGCTAAATCTACATGTGCTTGAAGACCTGACTGTACAGTTGTCGAAGTATTCAATGGTACAATTACCGAAGCTATAGCTGGCAGCTGTGTGCTAAGTAATGAAGTAAAAGCATTAATAAAATCATTATCACTTAATATTCCATCTGTTCCATTAGCTGTTTCTCCAGCTGTAAAACCGGCAATTCCTGGATCTGTACCAGATATGTTTATAGTATGGACCGAACCAGGAATTAAATTTGTAAGCGTTATTTGATTTGTAGTACCACTAGCATTATCTGCAGTTACAGTAATTCCAAATGTTGTATTTATAGCATTTACCAAAATATCCGTATTTTCTAAAGAAGTATTTGAAGCCGGAGTGCTTGGAGTATTTATAGTTACTGGAGTATTAAAAGAATCATCTTGTATTGTAAAACTAGTTGATATTAAAGATCCGCTAGCTATTGGTGCACCTGTAATATAAGCTGGAGTCGATGAAGCTGGTATAACGTTTAATGTCATTACTCCTGGTGCACCATTTTGAAAAGCCAAAAGCGCTCCAAGAGATAATGGATTTGATATAGTTGGAGGGCCATATTCGTTTTGAACATCTTGCTGAGTGAAAAATAATAGTGGTTGATTGCTTCCTTGCGAAGCAGGTCCAACAATAACTGGTACATATAATGTTGAAGCTGCAGAAACAGCTAATTGTATATTTTGTACGGTACTGTAAGCACCAGGAACTCTATATCCGACAATAGGCATTTTTATATTTTTTTATAAATAATTTTATAGAATTATTTATAACCTCCCTATATATTTTTTTATATATTTTAAAAAAAATTTAAATATATATTCTTCTTTTTATGAATACTATTTATTCAATTTTTAATTCTTAAGATCCTTCTGCAGAATATTTAAAAAGTGAAGGTGGAGGTAAAAAATTGAAGTTTCCTTCATTTGATTGAAATCCACCTGAAGACACAACTTCTATGTTTGTTATACTTTGAACTGGTATATCTTGATAATTTTCTAAAAATAATTTTAAAGTATAATTTGAAAAATAAGCTCTTCTGACTTTATCTATATTTTTGCTTCCTTCTCCAGTAAATACAAAATCTAAAAATCTAACTCCAACTTGTGCTATATTTTTCTTTTTAAAAATGCCAAAACATAAAGCTATTTCATCAGATAATATTCTTCTTTCTACAGGGTTTAATGAGTATAATCTTATATTTACCGATGCTTCAAATGACCAGCCATATCTTTCTGCTATAATATTATATGGAGGAAGTGGGTTTCTAATATCTTGCCAAAAATCAAATCCTATACTTTTATTTTCTCTTATTCCGTTTGAAACCAAAACCAGGATACATGGTAAAAATATGTCTGTTTTTGGAAATTCATCAAAAATGCTTGGTTTTGTTATATTTAATTTTGTATTTTGAGATATTTGAACATTTTGCAGTTCTCCACTGTTGTATCTTTCGTCAAAATATCTTCTTAATATTTCTATTACTACATATTTTGTTCTATCAGTTAACGAGATATAACCAGCAGTTGTACCTCCTGTTTTTGGAGAGGAAGGGCTGTCGAAGCTCATGGTAGAGGACCTGATATCGTTATTTGTGATGTTAAGGAAGAAGTTCCCTTATTAACAAATTCTGGAAGAGAATTATATATTGTTAAATTACATGGAATTGTTATATTAGGTAATTCCAAAATTAAGAAAGATGGAAGTGTTGATTGTATATTTCCCATTCCACCTCCAATTGGTATTCTATAAACAATATCTGTTATTGGAAGTATTTGAAGTTCTAGATTTTGATATATTATGACACCATCCGGCACTAAACTTGTACCAATATTTTCTACATTAACATTTGCAACTTGAAGTCTTGCAAATTTTGGTACAATTTCTGTTTGTGTAATAATTCCATTATTTAACAATATAATAATATCCCCCGTTTTAATTGGCGGAGATGTAGCAAATGTCCATCCAACAGGATTGGATGTAACACTTAATCCTTGCTCATTAGGGGCCCATATAGTTGGTCTTGGCTCGAATACGATTGTTATTGGTTCTCTTGCGTTATATCCACCCTGCCATTGTGTTCCGTAACATATTGGACAATAATAATCACTTGCATCTTGCGAAATTCTATCTACACACAAGCACGGTGTTCCATAAGTTTTTCTTGAAAGCCATAAAGCTCTTACACCGCTAACTTGTGATGCTTCTACAAAAAAACCAGGCAGTGTTTGTACCATTTCGCTTAGTACATTTAAATCTATTAAACTTAAACCATAGTTTGTTTGAACTTCCCAATGCTGTGATGGTTGTGATACTGTTGGATAATCTGGATAAACTGTAGTATTGTTTGGCAAAAATGGAGTTGGATTTTCTGGAGTAAAGTTACTGAGTGGTGTATCTGGTAAAATTATATTTCCATCAGTTAAAGATTGGAAAAAATTTTCTGACATTTTTATATTTTCCTAATTTCCAAAACAAATTTGCGGCTGTGATACAAGATTATATGTTTCTAAATATTGTATAGTTGTACTTTCTAATGAATAATATCCAGAAAATAAAATTTGATATTCTCCTTCAGATAATCCGTTTGTGTTCCATTCAGCTGTATAAATTCCTGGTAAAATTTCACTTAATGAAATCATATTTATTACACTATTTTGAAAAAATATTTGTGCCACAGCATTATTTACATTTATAACAGAATTATCTTTATCCACAAAATTAGAAACTAGTGGTATTATATCTCCTATAACGTAAGAATTATTAGAAGCCATGTTATATTAAAGGGAACCCATATAAGTTAAATTCTAATAATGTTTTATAGTCCAATTTTTCAATAGAACTAGTTAAATTTAAATTTTGAACATATTGATTTTTGGCATTCATAAATGCTTGTCCAGAGGTTTGACCAGAAAATAAATTTTGAAAATATAAATATGAAAGATAATCACTTTGTATTAATGGAAAATTTGGATTAGCAAAATAATTTATTTGCTGCATAGAAGAAAAATTTGTAGCTTCTGGTGCTTCTGATATAGTAACTTCATTTCCTATTTGGGAAATTGGAGGTGAAATTGGATAATTAGTATTTGGTTCTATTAAATAGATATTTCCAAAAGTCATTTCTGTTGAAGCAACAACAGATACCGCACCATTAAATAAAAATGAAAGCAGTATATTATTGAATATATTTGTTTCTGTATTTAAATTTCCAGCATAAGAAGCAGAAATAAAAACTTTAGAGCCATTAGCACTGCCTATTTGATTTGGGGTTAAAGCTAACATCATATCCGTTCCAAGCTGCCCATATAAATTATAAGAATTTGCACCACCATTTAAGTTTAAAAATAAATATTCTTTATTTTGTATATCAGTTAGATTTATATTTGTTGACAGTACCGGTGGTGATTCGTCATTTATTGAGAATATATTTGTGAACTGCTGTTGAAAATAAGTACCAACTTGTGAAAAGAAACCACTGTTATATATAGTACCAAGATTGTTACCAGTTTGTTGCGAAGAAAATAAATTATATAAATTATCCAATATTGTCAAAAAATTAGATATTTCAAAACTTCCTTGTTCATCGGGAAGTCTGCATACAATTCTCTGCGGCATTGTTAAATCATTTGTGGAAATCGCATAGAAAGAATCGGTATTTATTACAGGATCTCCATCGTGAAAAAAAAATGGATTAACAGCTTGATAAAATGGTATTGTATCCGATCCACCAACAATCCAACATGGATCAGATAAATTTCTTTGATTTATAGCACTTTGTATATATTCTGGAGTTGAACCGCTAGGTACTATAATAATATCTTCTGTAAACCTTTGTAAATTTGATATTATATTAGAGGTATATTTTGCAATTAAGTTTTGTGAAGTAACGATAAACATTTTTAATCACGACATAAATAAAGTAATTTGATAAAAATTAGTAGAAGGATTATTAGTTATATTTGTAGAAATTATATCTATATTGTCATCGGCATATAATTGTTTAAAATTTGGAAGTATAGTTTTATCTTCTGGATAAGGCTGTGTGATAGTCCCAAAATATATAGGTGAATTATTAATATATAATGTAAATTCTCCATCCCCATTGCCAGAAAATTTCCATCCGTTTAATTTCGTATTAGAAGTTAAAACGGTATTGAAAATACTTCCACTTTCTCCATTATTTAAAGTTATTGATCCATACTGATCTTTGGCTGGTATAGCTAAAGATAAATTATCTTGTATATTTACTGAATTTAAAATTATATTTTCTCCGCTTCCTTGTATAGTGCAATTTAAATTTATATTTTCATAATAATTTATAAATAAAGTACAATTTTTTTTTAACCATACTTCATTAAGCGGTATTAAAATGTTATCTATAGTTAAACTGTTAGCCATGTTTATTATTTTTCTTTAAAAAATATTCTTTCATTTGGGATTCTTCTTCATCATTGATATCTCGTATTTTTTTGTTATTTAATAGTTTTGTAGAATCAGAAGAAGGTGCTGTCGGGTTATTTATTTCATCTTCTTGTTCAAGTAAAGATATTAGTTCCATTAGATTTTCTTCATTTTGTACAAACTCATATTCTTCACTATTTTCTCCAAATTTATTTTTTATTATTTTTCTAATTTGTTTTGGATCTTCCATCCAAGACAAATTTATGTCTAATAAATTTTCTAAAATATCCATTTTATTTTCCCCAAAAGCCATTTTGATTATTTTTTCTTTAGAAAGTAAAATACCATATTTTTTCAATTCTTTTATATAATAATTATATTTTTTTATATTATTTTTTATCAAATTATATAATATATCATCAATTTTTTCTAAAGATTGTATGGTTTTTAATTCAAAATTTTCCATTTTAATTTCCCTTTTTTATTTTTAAATTAAACCGCATAGATTCTTACGTTGGATGTTTGATTATTTTGCGATGCACGATAATAAACAGCAGTAACATAAGGAGATTCTGATTTTGTAATACTGAATATTTCGTTATTATCCAAGAATATACTCTGATTTTCTATAAGTGAAGAAGATCCTAAACCAATATAAACTGGATAATCTGTTGATATTCTTATAACACGTCTAGGAACAGAAAAATTGCTGCTGTTTTCTCCAGTAGCAGATATGGCTAGAGTCATTGTTTCATAGGATGCTACAGTATTTATTTCTACTGGCAAAACATAATTTTGTCCAGAAGCACTAGGAGAAGAAGAATTAACTTGAATTGGTTCTATTATAGTACTAGATGGGGCTGTCGAACCAGTTAATACTGTTTTTGAATACCCACCGGATATATTAATTGACATTTTCTATTGAGTTTTTTCCTTGTGTGAAAAAGATTGATATACGTTGTTGATTAAAATTTCTTTTTCTTTTTCATCAATTTTTATTCGCTTAAAAAATAATAATAAAAACAACAATTTCATTTCATTAAATTGTTTTTCATCAAAAACGCTTAAATCATTTAAATATTCAGAAATACATAAGATTCTTGCTTCTAATAAATCAATAAGATCGAAAGGGAACAACTGTATAAGTTCTTCTATATCAAAAAATTTTACACTTTTTAAATAAAATTTACTGTTAAATTTTATTTTATAAATTAATGGGAAAATAAAAGATTGATCGAATGAATTATTATATTGATTCATCGCTAAATTAAATTTATTTTTCCAATTTTCCAAAAACATTATTTTTGTATTCCGTTAATTTTAATATTTTTTCTTCTTTTAATGTTTCAATGTTGCTACAGATTTGTTCCAACAAATTTAAAGAAATATAAATCCCTTTTTTGTTGTTCAAAATATAAATTTTGTCTTGGTGGTTTAAAATTATCATTATTTTTTAACATATAACGAAAATAGTATTCTCTTTTATATAAAGAATACTATTTTATAAAATTATATTTAAAACGAATGGACAGAATATTTATCGTTAAAGCTTACTGCTATGTAAATAATAAGAGAAATTATTATTACAGGCTTTTTATAAATAAAAATATAAAAGAAGTATTAAATTTAATTGCTTTTAATAATAATAGCGATTTGCACATTGAAAGTTATTATATTTTGAATAATAAAGATTTTGTTAAATATAGTGAAAAATTAAACGATACATTTTTTTTAAATACTTGGAGCAGCAAACTATTTTTTGAAGAAAATAATAAAAAATGGATAGAAATAACAAAAAATGGCAAAAAAATGTTGAATCAAAAAAGAAAAATTTGGAAAAATAAAAAATATTTAAAAGAAGAAAATAGTTTAATTGATACAAATGAAAATTATTTTATTCAGAGGATATAAATGAATAGAACTGAAATTTCAAGCAGTAATATTAAAAGTGTTGGATACGATAAACAAACGAGAATATTAGAGGTCGAATTTAATAATAATCAAGTTTATCAATATTATGATGTAGAAGACAGGGTTTTTTCAGAACTTATGAGTGCTGAAAGCAAGGGAAAGTATTTTTATGAAAATATTAGGAAAAATTATAGTTATTTTAAAGTTAATTAATGAAAATATTAATTGGAATAGTTTTTAGAGGCGGTAGCGATTTTATTGAACCTTGTGTTCAAAGTATTATAGATAATACACTTTGCAGTTTCGATTTGATACTGATTGGATTTGAATGTGAAAAAATGTCAGATAAATTAAAAAAATTTAATCATGAAATTTACACCGAAAGAAGAAGTGTTTCAAAAAATTGGAATAAAATAATACAAAATTATAAAAAATATGATTTAATTGCTATTTTAAATGATGATATTTTACTTCCAAAGATTGGGTGGCAAAATAAATGCTGGCTAACTGTTTTAAGTGAATATTTAGAAAATAATAGAAATACAGCGGTTGTTTCTCCCAATTGGAGTAATATAGAGCTGGAAGATTTTAAACATTTGAATTGGGATGTCAATTTTGAAGTAGAAGATGGGATGCAGGGAATGTGTTTTGTCGTAAAAAGTAGTGTTATAGAACAGCTGATAAATAAGTATGGATATTGTTTTGATGAAAAATATATTTGTCAGTGGGAAGATGTTGACTTTTTATATAGAGTACACAGCTTAAATTATGAATCCAAAATACTTAAATTTCTAAACATTTTTCATTATGGATCTAAGACAATAAATAGTATGCCGCATAAATTTATTGACGAAAATTATAAAAATGGGATGAATTTATTTTTTTCAAAAAATAATATAAAGCCATCTAATTTTTGGACAGTGCATAATTCTATTTATATGTTTAAAGATAGAGAAAATGAAAAATTTAACAAGTTTGGTTATTGATAACATGACTAAAAATATAATAGTTTTGACTTACGATCATTTTGGGCATACTGGAAATTTTTGGATAAATAATCTTAAAAAATGTGGATATAATGTAAAAACTATTGGATGGCAGGTTGACAGTGGTGGAATAGGAAGAGATGTTTACATAGAAAGAGATAAAATAATAAAATATGATTTTTTAAAAACAATAATTGATAGTTTTGGGTTTGATGAATATATTTATTTTGAGTTAGAATCAGCTGTACGGATGGATGATTTAGAAAATATAAAATTTCCAAAAATTTGGATTACCGCCGATGCGCATCTTAATTTAGAAAATTTCTTAAAAAGAAGCAGAAAATTTGATTATTCATTCGTTTCTCAAAAAGAAACAGAAAATGAAGCAAAAAGACTAAATATAAATAATATTATTTATCTTCCTTTTGCGGGCGATCCTTATATATATCGTAAAATTGATAATGAAATAAAATATGATTTTGGCTTTCTTGGTAATTTTAATATTCCACATTACAAAAAAAGATATGACATGATAAACAAATTAAAGGAAAAATTTTCCGTAAAAATATCATCAGGTAGAATTGTGCCAGATGATAAAGTAAGTGAATTTTACTCTGACTGTCTATTTGCATTTAATTGTACTGAAGATATAACTATACCAATGCGGTTTTTTGAAATTCCATTAATGAAAAAAATTCTTTTCACTGATGAAATAAATAATATGCGTGAATTGATACCAGAAAATAAAGGAATTGTATATTATAATAATTTTGTAGATTTGGTTAATAAAACTATATTTATTAAAAATAATAAGCAAATAAGGCAAAAAATAGAAAATGATGGTTATGAATACAATATAAATAGAAATACATATAAAAATAGAATTGAAAAAGTTTTTGAAATTATTTTTCAATAGTATTTATTTTCTGGCAAAATAGGAGAATTTTAAAAATGAAAGAAAAAATAGAAATAAACGCTTCAAGTGGAGAAAAACTTATATTAAATTCAGATGGATTTGATATAAAAACTTGGAATATTGTTAAGAAAGCATTAAATAATGAAGCAAAAGTCCTGATTAAAAAAGCAGATCTTGAAGAAAACGAAAATGATAATTTAGATTTATACGAAATACAAGAAGAAAATAAAAAAATACTTCAAGATAAGTTTTTTTATAATTTTAGAGATTCTTTTAATGATGAAGTAAATGAAATTTTAGAAGAAATTGCATTAAAAATTAAAAATAACATTAATTATTTTGCTATCGAAGATTTTTTTTCTAATTATGTTTATGATGAGCTTCTTAAAGAAATTCCGCAAGATGATATTTTAAAATCTGAAGAAAGCGAGGAACTTATAAATAAATTTTTAAAAAATAATAAAAATAAACTGATTGATTATATAAAATTTGAAGTTAAATATATAATTGATAATTATTTTTTATAAAATTTATAAAAATAGAGAATTTTAAAAATGAAAGAAAAAATAGAAATAATCGATTCAACGGGTGAAAAATTAGTATTAAGCTCTGATAATTTTGATAGAAAAGTTTGGCCAATTCTGAAAGAGGCTGTGAGTGGTAAAGCTAATATTCTTTTTAAGAAGGCTGATGATAGCTATGAAATTCTTGAAGAGAATAGATCAAAATTTGAAGAAGTTTTTAGTCGTAAATTGGATGGAGAAGCACAGATTCTTATAAAAGATATTATAAGATTTATTACCGATCAAATAGATTTATTTTTTGATCTTGAATATTTTGAAAGATTTTTTTCGGATTATATTTATAATGATATTAAATATGATATTCCTGAAAATAAATATGTATCTTATGATAACGTTTATAGTATTATTGGGAATTTTTTTCTTGAGAACAAAGAAGAGTACATTGCTCTTATGAAAAATGACTTAAAAAATTTCATTTATAATTTAAATTTATAAAAAATAAAAATATTTATTTTGTTTAGTATTTATTATTTGTGTTTACTATTATTTTTAAAATGAGGAAAATATAAAATGGCACAATTAAATCCACAAACTGAAGCGCAAAACGTTAAAGGACCTGTTACGGCAGGTACTACTTTTAATGGTATTTTTGAGGCTTATCCCCCTCAGGGTAAATTGGTTGAAAGTTCTGATTTTGTTGTTATGTCTGTTACTCCACCTTCAGGTAATAGTCGGACTGTTGGTGCGGTTCAATCAATGAATATAACTGAAGACAGACCAATCAATTGGATATATGAAATTGGAAATATCAGAGCTATAGATTATACTTTTGGAAATTATCACGGCACATTAACAGTTAATAGAGCTGTTATTTTTGCAGATGAATTATATGATGCTTTGGGATATTATAATTCTTCTGTAAGGTTGGGGGTTCCTCTTGAAGCTGCATCTACTGGTAATACTTCAAATAGAATATTTAATTTATCGGAAATATTAATTCCACTGGATATTTCAGCTATTATAAATCTTCCTCCAGCTAATGGAATATATTATCATCTTATTAAAACTTATAAAAATTGTATGATAACACATATTGGGTATAACTATCAAGTTGCAGCTAATAGGGTTGTTATAGAAGCTGCCACGTTTACCTTCAACGATATTCAAGTTACTTATTCTCAAGGTACAACTGCTACTCAACCATTATTGTTAAGTGGTAATTTAACTTCAGTGGCATAAAGCATGAGTGATATTTTAAGGGAACTTGTTTTTTTAGGAAAAATAACAGATAAAGTCCAATTTGGCGATGCTATTTTTGAAATTGGAACTTTAAATAGTCATCAAGTTTACAGTGCGTTTAAGGAGACTGATGTAATTACCGATGCTTTAGCCAGGACTTATGCTGTAAAAATATCAATTGTTGCTAGAGCTTTGATTTCTTATAATATGTATAAATTTCCAGTTGATGAAAATGAAGTTGTTGATACACGCTGCTTGGTTGAAAGAAAAAAAATTGTAGAAAGTTTTCAATCAGTGCTTTTGGATGCTTTGTTCAAGAAATATGAAGAATTAATGGTAAAGCAAGAACAAATGTATAATTTGCAAGAAATAAAAAAAAATAATTCCTGATAATAAAAGTGAGATAATTTGGCAAATTTGCAAATTTTTCAAAGTTTTACCAAATGATAAAATAATACAAAATGCTAATGAAAGCCAATTATATTGGATTTATTTGAATATTTTAGAAGATTTAAATAATGAAAAAAAATTTGAAGCGAATTTGTTTTTAGAATTAGAAGAATTTATGTTGTTTTTATTTTATCCAGAAGTTTATAATGAATATAAAAATAATCAACAAATAGAATCGAAAATAAATATTGAAAATATAAATAAAGATTATATGGTTAATTTTTATAACAATATAATGAAAAATAAAGAGAAAAAATAATATATTGAGAATATTTTATGTCTTCTTTTAAATTTTTTGTTCGTTCATCCGATTTGGTTTCTGAAGCCAACGAAATTCAAAGTGGTATAAGAGATTGGGAACAAGCTATTCCCGTTATTGAATCACAAGGATATACTCTTTTTCTTTTCCAGCCAGAAGCCGGAGATTTTATTTTTTTATTTAAATCTTCTTATAATCAGTCAAACCAATATTCTTATCCGTTTACTACAACCCCTATTACCTTGCTTCAGTCTAATATTTCAAGAGGCAGCTTTACTATTTATAATAATACCAATGGTACTTTATATGTTTTGTTTGGGAATGGAGTAACCAGTTCTAATTTTACATTAAATTTAGCTGCGAATGCTTTTTATCAAGCTCCGGTTGATAGTTATACTGGAGTGGTAACAGGTATTGGCAGTGGTTCAAGCGGTAATATTCTGGTTACAGAAATATATCATTAAGGATAAATAGTGGCTTTTGTTGGAGATATAAAAATTAAAAATGCTACTCCCAAAATAATAGCTAAGGCTAAGAAAAATTTGGGATTATACAAAACTGCTTCTATTTCTGTTTCGCGTTCTGTATATTATAATCCTCTTTATACTCCAACTTCCTTACAGCTTCCAAGAGATAGAAAACAGGTCAATGCTTGGTGCAGACATTTTTATGAAACAGAAGCTATTCCCGCTATTGCTGTAGATCTTCTTTCTCAGCTTTCTATAAATGATTATTATATAGAATGTGCTGTTCCCTATATTAAAGATTTTTTTGAAAAAATGTGTGAACATATAGACATTTTAAATGTTTTGAGTGATATTGCTTTTGAGTATTGGAAAATGGGAGATGCTTTCCCAATGGGAGAACTTAATACAGAGTTAGGAACGTGGGAAAGATTTGTAATTTTGAATCCAGATTTTGTAGATGTTAAGCGAAATGTTTTGGCAGGCGAACCGCAGATAGAGCTTATACCGGATGATGATTTGAAAAGAATAGTTTTTACTAAAGAACCTCCTGAAGTTTATGAATATTTTTTAAATATGGCACCAGATGTTATAACTTATGTTAAGAGAAATGTTAATATACCATTAAATACTACTAATGTATCACATATAAGACATAAGCCTGCACCTTATGGTGTTTGGGGAACTCCATTATATAAGAGGATATTTAAATCTCTCATGTATAGAGAAATGATACGTAGAGCGCAGTTTACTATTGCAGAAAGATATATAACACCACTAAAAATATTTAAGTTGGGAACGGTAGATGAGCCACCCACTCAAGAAGAAATTGATGATATGGAAGAAAAATTAGCTGCTGTGATGTCGGATCCCAATTTGGTTTTTGTAACTCATTCGCGTTTGACAGCTGATTTTCAGGGTATTGCTGGTAAATCATTAAGGTTAACCGATGAGATGGATTGGTTAGAAAGAGAAATGCTAGCTGGACTTGGAGTTTCTAGAGCTTTAATTCACGGAGAAGGTCCATCTTTTTCTACTGCTTCTTGGGGTGGTGTTGCTTTCATGGGTAGAATAGAAGCTTTCAGAAGAAAAATGGAAAAATGGATTAGGAATAAAGTTTTTAAACCAATTTGCGAAATTCAACAATTTATTGAAAAAGATAAAGATACAGGAAGAGCTAAACTTATTATACCAAAATTTAAATTTAGACCATTAAAACTTGTTAATGATGCAGAAAATAAAAGACAATTGATGGCTCTTAATAAAGAAAAGAAAATTTCGGATCATACACTACTGGAAGCTTATAATTTAGAATATAATACAGAAGATGAATATCTCTTAAGAGAAAGTAAAAAACCACTAGGAGCTGAAAAAAGAGATACAAAAATTATAGTTAATCCAGAAATAAACAATATTGAAAAAAATGATAAAAATATAGAAGACAATTTTGTGGATAAGGTACAGCCAGAAGTTCCAATGCAGGCAGTCGATGTTAAATCACTGACAGGTGGTTGATTTATAAAAATTAAAATATTTTTTTTATATTTGTAAAATTTTTTTATTTCTGCATAGAATTCAATGAGTGAGTAAAAATGTTGGACAAAGAATTCGATTCTTACTTAGAAAAAATAAATTTAGTTTTGGGTGGTTTTATAAAAAATTCAACCCAACAAGAAATAAATTTATTAAATTCACAATTGAAATCCAATGGAATAAGTATTGTTGCTTTAGATTTACTTGATCAAGATTTTGATGAAGCAAAATGTATAAGAGATATTTCTGAAAAAGAGGAAAAAATAGTTTATATTATCGATTATTTAAAAAATATTTATACTTTGATAAATAAAAATATGAATGATCAAGAAGTTAATCAAAAAGAATTAAAGGAACAAATTTTAGATTATTTGAACGAAATTATAAATTCTTAATATGGAAAAAGAAATAAATTATTCAAGAGAAGATCGTATAACTTACAAGAGTCCTTATACGTATAAGAATCCATTTCTTATACAATATGAAGACTGGATTAAAGATAAAAATAAAAAAAATATAATAATACCAACTTTATTTAAAACAAGAAGGAATAACATTAAAAAAAATGTTTTATAAAATAGCCAAATCTTCTATACTAAATCCGGAAGTTGAGTCTTTCAACGAAAGCAAAAAAATAAATAATTGTAATACTAAAATTGCAAAAATAAATATTGGTAATGAAGAATATACATTTATTAAGAAAGAAGGATGCCTTTATGTTCTTGTTAGGGCTTGTGGTGTTGGAGTAAATGCAAATGGGGATGCTTTTGAATACGAAGAATTAAAAAAAGCATATAAAACATTTGAAAATAAAAATGTTTTTTTGAATCATCAGTCGAAAGATGTTACTATGGTTAGGGGTAGAATTTTATCTTCGTTTTTTATTGATAAAAAAGATGATAGTTATGTTTTATGCTTATTAGAGATGGATGAAAAAAGTTATCCAGAACTCTGTCGTGGAATAAGAATGGGACATTTAACTGATGTTTCAATGGGGGCTCTGCAGGGTGATTCTAAGGTAACATTAGAGAATGGAAGTTTTAAATTTGTAAAAGATTTAAATGTTGGTGATAAAATTTTAACCGATGATACTAGTATTGGAATTATAACAGCAATTGGCAAAACAAACGAGCATAAAACAAAATATAAAATTTATTCTAGGTATTTTGGCGGAATTGTTTTATCAAAAGAGCACCCACTTTTAACTGCAGAAATAAAAAACGAAAATTATAAAATTGGTTGGAAAAATGCTTCTGATATAACCGAAAAAGATTTTTTACTTTCTCCAATTTATAATAAAATTGGAAGTTTTGAAAGTTATTCTTTCTTAACTTATGAAATAATAGAAAATTTATCAAAAGAAATAAAAAATAAAAAATTGTGTTTAAGTGGGAAAAATATAAAGATAGAAAATAAAGGCGAAAATATATTTGATGGATTTTTATTAGATAAAGATGTTTTTAATTGGCCAAAAATATTTAAAATATATTTAATTGTTAATTTGTTTAAAAAAATTGGTACTTTATATGTTTTCAATTCTAAAAATGATAAAATAACACATCAATTAAAAACAATACTAGAAAGTTTGAACATTTTGCCAAATTATAAATCTTATGATGGTTTTAATTATCTTTCTATTTCTGCAAGTTATCTTCCTATTTTGGAAGACTTTAATATTGATTACAAAGTTAAATATAAAGATGATTACTTTATCAAAAATAATTTTATTTTTGATAAAGTAATTTCTTGTTCTGTTTTAAATAATGAAGATGAATTATATCACATTACTGTTAATGGTGGAATTCAAAAGGGTAATCATTCTTATATTGCAAATGGAATTGCCAATCACAACTGCATAGTAGAATATTCTTTATGTTCTGTATGCAATAATAAGGCCAAAAATTTGTCAGAATACTGCGATCATATAAGAAGATTTAAGAGCGGATATACAGATAACAAACATGTTTATGAGATCAATAAAGGTGTTGATTTCATAGAGCTAAGTTTTGTATCTTCTGGTGCGGATCATTTAGCTAAGGTTGAAAATATAATAGCGGAACACCAAGTACAAGAAGGTATAATTATTCAAAATACAACAGATATTCCTGGTGTAGAAAATAATTTAAGTGAAGTTGAAAAATTAGAAAATAATAAAATAAAAGAAGATAATGATTTAAAAAAAATACACGATGTTTTAAATAATTTAAAAAATAAGGTATCTGATGAAAATCTTGTTTTGGTGAAAGATGTTGTTGACAAATTGTTAAATAAATTTCTTATAGATGAGGAAAAATGAGTTGGCTTTCTACTTTAAATTCTAATCTTTTAAGTGTTTCTACTGCCGCAAGTGGTGTTAATCAAAATATGCAAAATATGATAGCCGCTGTTAATTTAGCTATCTCTGGTATAAAAAGTGTAGCTCATTCTGAAAACAATTTTGATACTTCAAGTTTTATTACAACTTATTCACGTGCTGGTATTTTATCTTCGTTAAGTATTATTTTGGGATGTGCTCAGCGGGGTGATACAATAGGACTTTTTATTGCTTTAAATAATCTTCAAGGATTTTTAAATGTTGAACTGCCACCTGGTATTTAAAAAAAATATTTTAATGTGAATGGAGAAGAAAATGGCTTTAAAAATTATTAAAGACGAAGCACCTTATGAAGAAAAAGAATTTGAAGAAGTTTTCCCAGATGTCAATGGTAAATTTTTTATATTAAAATCAAAATGGGATGATAATTCCGAAAATGTAAAAGACTATTTTGATTTATCCAATGAACAAGGCTTTGACAACGAAGAGAACAACATGGTTGAGCTTGATTTACATAAACCTTGGGTTCCACAGTGGGTGATTTCTGATGATCCTGAGGAACAGTTAAATTTATCATTAGAAGAAAAAGCTTTGTATGAAATTGATGATATTTTAGACAATTTATATAAAACTTCATCCGAAGAGAAGCATACTGAAATAAATGATTTTCTTAAAAGTTATGGTATATTTATCAATAGAGATTAATAATTTTAAGTAAAAATGAAAAAGCAAAATTTTAAAATAGTACTTGGCAAAAATAAAGAAAATGATAAAGAATATATTATTTATGAAGGGGATCAAGTTATTTTTAAAATAAGTGAAAAAAATTGGATGAACGAAGATGTAAAGTTCGATACAGAAGAAGCCAAAAAAATAATATTTGCTAGTTTAAAAGATTTAGATCGTGTTGCTTCGAATATAGAGGATATATTTTTAGAAAAAGAAAAATATAAGGCTATTTATGATCCTTTATCAAAGTCAGTTACTGTTTATCAAAATGACAAAATAATAAAAACTTATAATAATGTCTTAACTTCTATTAGAAGAAATGAAGATTTACTTCCATTTTTAGAAGAAATTGAAAATGTGACTTCTGCGGATGATTCTATAGGATTTGAAGATTCCGAAAATGAAAAATTGCAGTCTAAAATAATAGAAGTTATTTCTAATTTATCACAGGATGATTTAAAAAAATATTATTTATCTATTGTTTCTTTCTTGAAAAGAAAAGATAATCATTTCAATATTGATAATTTAAATAATGTTTTAGAAAAAAAATTTTCAAAAGATTTTGCTTTAAATATGCATGATTTATATAAAAAAGCGGATTATGGTCAAGAAAATGCCGATATGATTAAATGGGATACTGGTTCAACTGGTCAAGTAATGGAACAGTCTCAATATACTACTGGGTTTATTTATTCTCAATCAGCTGGAACATCTTCTGAAGTTAAACCGGAAGTTTCTCCGCTTCCTCCTAGTGAAACAAGACAGGGGGTTGATTTAAATCAAGAATTTAGTGATGAGGAAGATTTAAAAGAATGTTCTAAGTGTGGTGGAAAATTTAGTATATTGGTTGATGGAATGTGTTCTGGATGTCACAAAGAATTTCTTATGGAAAATGATAAGTTAAAGAATTACATTGAGCATAATTCTTCTAAAAATGCAGAATATAAATTTAACGATAGAATATTTACAGTTTCTGGTGTATCTGGTATAATTATTGGAGGGCCTTATTTAATAGAAAATAGTAATTATTATGATATACAATTAGATGGTTTTAAAGATAAATTAAGACTTAATTCTAAATCTTTTTCTAAAGAAACACAAGAAACAAAAAAAATTGCTAGAGAAGATCCACAAGAAAAAAGATTAAAAAAGACTGCCTCTCATATTAGAACTTTTATTTTTGATAAATCAGAATTAGGGCTTCCTAATCCAATTATTAGAAATTATTATTTAGCTGGAAATGATTATATATTAAACAGAGCTTTAGAAAGAAAAATTTCTTATATTTTGTCTAATGAAGAAAAGCCAAAGATAGGTAACATCCCAACAAGTGATATTGGCATTCATGATTTCGTAATTAATGATTTATCCGAAACACCTAATAAGGTTAGGGTTGAAGTAATTATTTTAGATAGAAGTATAAATTACATGTCAGAAACAGCTGATGATAAAAAAGAAAAATTTTTTATAAAAGTTTCTGAAAAAAAAGATGAAGAAATTTTAGAAAAAGTTTTAAACGAAAATGGTATAAATAATTTTATAAAATATAATGATGAAGTTGTATTTTGGTGTGGAAGGGATAAATATCAGAAAGTTTTAGGTTCTTTTGATTCGAAAGATGAAAAACGCCTTTTGAAAAAAGCAGTTAGATGGAGACAAACTTTTAATAAGCCGATGGAATCGTATGTTATTTGTCCTATTGGGTTTGGCGTAGATGCAAACAATTCTGTTGGTGGACAGAATTGGGGCGGAGCCACTTATTTTCCAACTTCTATGTGTTCCGTTTGTCCTTATGCTGGCAATCCAAAAACTTATATTGCAGATGGCGGTGTAGTTTGCCATTTTGATGATGGACCTCAATATTTTAATTTGAAAAATGGTCCTGGTGCATATTAAAATTTTTTACAAAAGTAGGTGCTGCAAATGCAGTCGGTAATAGAAAAAATTAAAAAATGCTGTAAGGGAGTAAAATTATTTGTTTCTGATAAAAATAAAGAAATGAATGATAATTTTTTGAATGAAGGAACGGCAGTTATTACAGATTTAGGAATTAATGTAACACAAGTTATATTCATGAGCTATGATTTAAAAAAAATTAGAGATTTTATGAAAAATTTAAATATTGTTTCAACTATTATGAACCAATTTTATAATAATAAAATAGTTTATTATATAATTTTCTTTGAAACATAGTATATCTATATAGGATTGAGAAAAAAAAATAAATGCCAGCACCAATAATAACTTTTAGAGATCAGAATGATAATTTACTTTCCAAGTATAATTTTGGAACGGTACAGTTAGCTACAACTTCTTCACCTATTACAGCGCATATTTGGAATAATTATCAAGGAACCAGCTCTGTTTCTGATGCTATTAATACCACTATTACTACGCTGACTTTTAATGGGCTTGTAACTGGTGATACAGTTGCAAATGGTCAAGAAGTTGTAACTTATCAGATGTTAAATATTCAAAATTATACGTTAACTCCTTCACCAACTTCTTTTACACCAGTTGGTGGAAATACTGCTGCTGCAATAGGAAGTACACAAGCCGGTACTATTCCAGGATCATCTCCTGGAAGTTATGCTGGATTGAATTTAGAAATTTCAGTTCCTAGTAATGCTACTCCTGGTGCAGTGCAATTTTTGACAAAAATTTCTTATAATTATGTCTAATTTAATAGAGGTATAAATTGTCAGCTCCTATTATAAGTTTTACAGATTCGGCTTCAGCTTATGTAACGCAGTTTTCTTTTGGAATTGTTGGAGCTGGTACTGTTTCAAATCCGCCTCTTTCTGGAATTGTATGGAATAATTTTCAAGGTATAACAGCTGTTTCTGATGCCATATCAGCCACAATGACAGCGCTTACTTTATCGGGTTTGATTACGGGTGATACAATTAGTGATGGGCAGCAGATTGTTACAGACTTAATGACGGAAATTAAAGTTGATTCTCTTTCTGAAACTGTTTTTACTCCAATAGGTGGTCAAGTAACGCATGTTATTGGATCTGCTGCTGGTGGGCCTGGTGTTTTATTAGGTTCTGTAAATGGTGACGGAGCTGCTTTTGAACTTGTTTTAAATGTTCCAAGTAATGCGACACCAACAACAGCAAATTGGCTTTTGAGAATAAATTATATCTATGAGTAGTTTATTATTGTCTGTTGTACCAAATATAAGACAAGATTTATATTTACTGCTTTCTAGAGGGGAAACAATTGATTCTAAAATAGTATATAATCAAGAAGATATTTTGTTTTTAAGCGATACTATATCACAAATGTTTGAAGAATATTTCGATATGCTTAAAAGTGAATACAGTAAGAAATATAAAAAAATGCTTTATGATGAAATAGAAGATTTTGAAGAAAATGAAGATAAAAATAAAGAAAATAAAGTAGAAGAAAGTTATCAATATAATAAATTACAAAATAAATCTAAAAATAAAAAAAAATAAATGAAAATTAAAAAAAAATATAAAAAAAATAGTATTCATATAAATAGGAAACAAAAAATGTTACTTTTTCTTGATGGTAATAAATTAATTGGAGAAACGGAAGAAAATTTAAAAGAAGGGGACATTTTTTCTGTAGATTATTGTCAAATGATATTAAAAAAAATTTTTGAAGCAAAAAAATTTATAAATAATAAAGAATATTCAAAAATTGGATATGTAACTATACCAGATTGGATATAAAAATAGGAGATAAAAAAATGGCTAACAATTGGTATTATACAGAAGGAGAAGATCCTAAAAAAATTGCTGAGGATGTAAATCCAGAACAAACAAAGGATAAAGTTGAAATACAAGATATTATAGAAGAAATAATGGGGAAAATGGGTGCTGGGAAAGATCTTAATTATTCTACTAAAGCTAATGTTTTAAACGCTTCTAAGAAAAATGATGAAATGAAAAAGATGGCTGAAGTAAATAATGTAAACAAAAATGATACAAAAAAAGAGGAAAGTAATATGGAAGATAAAGATTTAAGTTCTATTTCAAAAGATATAAAAAAATTAGTTGCTTTTGAAGTTGAAAAAGCATTGGCTAAGAGGTCAAGTAGTTCTTCTGCAACCGAAAGTAATAAACCAAAATTTAAAGTTTTATCAAAATTATCTGAAAAAAATACACTGCTTAGTCAAGATCCAGAAAGTTCTCCAATTCAATATTTTCCAGCTAATCCCAAAGAAAAACTTAAAGATGGTAAAAATTTTGTAGAGAAAAATCCCAAAGAACTGCCTCCGCTTGCAAAAGAAGTTGAAAAATTAGAACTAAAACATGGTGAGCCTGTTTATTATCCATATAAACCTGAAAAAAGACTTGAAGAAATTCCAAAAAATCCAGGAAAGTTTTCACCAGAAAACTTAGAAATGTCAGAAGAAGAAAGAAAGAAGTTAGATAAGAGTGGTCCGGCTAAGGAAACCATTGAATATAAAGGATTAGTTACCAGGAAAGATCCTGCAGAATATGATAAGTATATTAAAAAGAAAGTTTTAGATGAACATCAAAAGGATGCTTCTAATGAAAAGCTTCAAGTTACTAAATTGAAACTTGCGCATAAAGTTGCTGATACATATTTAAAAATGGGAAAAATTAGCACAAAAAGTGAATGGGAAGATACTGTTACGGAACTTTATGTCAATTCTAGTTTGCAAGATTTAGAAACTGCATGCAAACTTTTTGATCTTGATGGTTTAAATAAGTCTTCAAACGAAAAAAGTAAAATTTATCTTAGTGAGCCAAATGTTGTTTTGGCTTCTAAAAATAATATTTCGGATGATGATAATTCTAATTATTCGGATAATCCAAAGACTATCAAAACACACGGATTGGTTAAACCAATTGTTATTGGAGATACAGAACATACCGGCTATTCACAAAAATTTACAAATTCAGAGCTGCTTAAATCAGCTGCCGTTGCTAGGCAGTTAGGATTAGATCAATTAGAAAATTATTGGGATACTCCTAAAAACAGAGCAAATGGGTTAGATGAGCTTCAAAAAAATGATTAGATTGGAGATAAATATATGAGCTTAAGATTTCCTAATGGAACACAAACCAGAGAAGCGTTTTCTGTTTATGCCAGTGGGCTTGGTCTTTCTGGATCTGCTTTAATTACTGGTGGTTATAATTTTCAGAGTGAATTTAGTTATTTAACCAGATTTGATATTGCTACTAATACTTTTTCTAATTTGGCTCCACTGCCAGTAGCAAGACATTTGGGTTCTTCTGTTTTTTATCCAAGTGGTGGCAGTATGGGACGAGTTTTTGTTATTGGTGGAACGAATAGAACGACTCAATTTTCTCGTGTTGATATATATGATATAGGCACAAACACTTGGAGTCTTGGAGCTTCTATGCCGCAGGCTCTTTATGGTCATACATCTGTATTAGTTGAGAATAATAGTGGTTCTTTTATTTATGTATTTGGTGGATTTAATGGGATAAGCACTTTTGACAGTGTTTATCTTTATAATATAACCGGAAATACTTGGACAACTTTATAAGTTTGATTGGTTTTTAAATATAATATTTTTGTTTTTTAATTTTTTGTATCAGTACTAAATTCAATCCAAAATTATAATTTTTTATTGATTTTATTTTTTGTTTATTTTATAAAAAAAGGAGGTGAAAAATATAAATGTTAAACATAAGATATGAAGGACTGCCAACTACAGGACCTGTTAATCCTAATACTGGTGTTATTGAAGCTGGGAATTTACTTGGACTTATTCCCAATACAGCTGATGCATCAGAGGAAGCTTTCAGAACATTGTGGATTGGTTCTTTGGCTAATATGACTGCTATATATGGGATTTCTGCTGATGGTAAAAATACTGTAGGTACTTTGAGAAACTTAAGTGTACTTCCAATTCAAATTAATTCAAGTGGTCAAAGGCTTCTTGGAGATGAAAGTCTCTTTAACCAACCTGGTTATGGAAATCCTCTTCCGCTTTTGCCTCCTGGAACAATTACAACTACTACATTGTTACCGGATGAAACTGCTCCTTCAAACAGAATCACTGCTTATACTATTGGAGGTGAGTACGGAACAGATATTTATAATCCTAATGCGACTTTTGTGCCTGGTACTGCAGTTTATTCTGATAATGCAGGAAGACTTTCAGATTTGGCCAACAAGGATGCCAATAGCCCCAAAATAGGTCTTTGCACTGATGCACCATCAACCTATAAAACATTATTGTATGTTAAGCTGATGGATCTTGGTGGAGGTGTGTAGTTTAAAAATATTGTATATCCCTGCTATCTTAGCAGGGATATACAAATAAAATGTATTGCAAAAAATATTTCGATTAAAAAGGAGGTGAAAAAAAACATGGCTTTTACTAAAAATAATATGTCCGAAGAAGAAAGAAATACTTTAATTCAGCAAGCTTTGGAAACAAGTGAAGGAAGACTGGCTCTTGCTCAATCAATGGCTAATCCGATACAAACATCACTTTTATATCAATCTATTGGAAGAAAATTAGTTGTTCCAGATCCGCTTCCACAAGGTGCGTTGGCAAGATATGAACGAGATATCGAAGTTCCAGCATTCAAATTATCAAAAAGAGGTGCTGTTCCTGATGAAATAACAGAAGGATTTGACTTCTTAGTTGAAACATTTGAAATTGGTACTTATCCACAAGTTCCTTTAACTCAAATTAGGCAGAGAATGTTTAATATCGTGGATCGTGTTCAGGTTAAAGCAAAAAATGAAATTTCGGTCATAGAAGATAACGAAATCTTCAAAACGATTTTGGCAGCTGTGCCAGCTTTTGGTTATGATACTGCACTTAACCACGTAATCAATTCTGTTGCTAATGGAGTTATGCAAATTAACGATGTCAATTTGGCAATGGCTAAAGTAGAATATCATCGACTTGTTGCAAATAAATTAGTAATGAATTCAAATAGATTCGCAGATATACGTGCTTGGGGAAAAGATGTATTCGACTTTGTATCACAAAGAGAAGTACTTCTTACGGGTGTTTATGCCAAATTGTATGGTATGGATATATATATAACAAACCAGCTTCCTAGTAATACTGTTATACTTGCTTCCGGTGCTGAATTTGTTGGGGTGATGCCTATTAGACAGGAAATTACTGTAATTCCAGCCGATAAACCAAACAGGCTTAGGTTAGGATGGGTAGTTTATGAAGAAATAGGTGTTTCTGTCCCGAACGGAAAGGGTATTGCACAAATAACTATTTCTTAATGTTTTTGTATTCCCTGTTCTTTAAAAAAGAACAGGGAATACATTAGTTTTATAATTTTATAAAAGGAGTAAAAAATGTCAAAAAATAATAAGACGGGTAGTGTATATTCCAGTTTAGAAACTTTAGATCCAAGCAAAACTGTTAATATTAAAAATGAAACAAAAGGTGAGCTGGTTATATATAAGCTAATAAAAGATGAGCCTGAATCTGCACTTATAATTCAAAATGGAGATTATGCAGAAATCGATTCGAGTTTACTCAATACTAATTCCAATCTAAAAAGATGTTTGGCAAACAAATTGATAAAAGTTTTAACAGATGAAGAAGTGCAAGCTTTAAATTTAGAAAAAGAAAAAGAAAGAAAAAGAAGGGAAAGAGTAGAGAATCGTAAAAAAGGATTAAGCGGTTTAAGTATAGAAGAAGCAATTGCAAAAATAAAAATGGTTTCTAATATTGAAAGATTAGAAACCATGGCAGACATGGAAACAAGACAAGAAGTTATTGATGCTATTGATGATAGAATTGATGAGTTAGAAGATTTAAGCTTTAAATAATAATAAATTTTAATATTTTATATAAATTTTAATTTATAATAAACATGCAAATTTTTTCATGGTATATTATTTATGAAGATGGAAAAGAAGTTAGTGAATTTAATTCTAAATGGGAAGAAACATATTTCAAAAATATAGATAAAAATAATATATCAAAATATGGATTATTGAATAATTTTAATAGAAAAAATAGATGGGAGTTTGATGCAAGAACTGGTGTTTTAAATGTTTTAAATAATAAAATTTATAAAATTTATTATGAAAATGAAGAAATATCTTCTCGTTCAAATATTAAATACGATCAAATAATTCAATATAAGCATGCAAGTTCTTATTTTCTATCTACTCCTTCTGGATTTAATGGCAATCCTGTTACAACAGTTATAAATGCACACAGTATAGGATGGAAAAATTTTGATATTGAATGTATTTTATTTTTAGCACCTTCTGGTAAGGGATATATAAAGACAAAGCCTGTTTATTCCAGTGTGGAAAATATATGTCAAATATAGTCTCTGATAATTTTTTTGTATCCAAAAATCAAGATGTTGAACCTACTGGTGTTATACAGTGTTTCAACAATGAAGCATATAAGCAAATTTCCTCATCTTTAAATATTCCAATCACCTATTTTTTCGAAACAAATTTAGCTTCAATAATAATGGGTGTTGAAAATATATCTTTAAATTCTAAAATATTTATAAATTATTTTTATCAAACTGTTTTAAATTCTTTAATAACCAATTTTGCAAATACTGTTTTAGCAGTTTGTATTTTTCAAAATCAATCTGTTATTTTAAATGCTTTAATAACTAATTTTGAAAGTACACTTTTGAATGCACAAATTCCATTTTATCAAAATGCTATTTTAAATGCTGCTATTTTTGCTAATGCTTATGATCAAAGTATTTTAAATGCTCAAATAACAAATTTTGATAATTTGAATTTGAATGCAAAAATAATTGTTAACACTTATAATCAGAGCAATTTAAATGCTGTTATTTATCAAACAACTTATAATGATACAGGATTAAATGTTTTAATAACTGATTTTTCAAATACTGTTTTAAATGCCACAATACAGCAGCACAGCAACTCACAGAGTAATTTAAACGCTCAAATAACAAATTTTGCAGATTTGGTTTTAAAAGCTCAGCTTTTGGGCAAAAGCAGTGAAAGTACTGTTTTAAATGCTGTTGTTGCCGATTCTGCTTATAATTATTTGAATGGATACTTAACTATTGGCAGTGCAAGTTATAATACCGCTTTGAACAGCTTATCTATAATGGGAAGTCAGTATAATACGATTACTTCCTATTTATCAATTTTTACCTCTTCTTATGCGCAAAATTTATCATATTTAACAATTATGGCAGTAAGAAATAATTATATGAAAAGCTATGCCAATTTTGTATTACCGGAATTTTCAAACAGTAATAGTATATATTCGTACTTGACTATATTGGGAGAATATTATCCAGCTTTTGGTTTTACGGTTAATCAAACAGATTCGGAGCAAATAACATAATGAATATACAGAGAAGACAAGTAAATCAATATTTTTTTTCAAATATTACAAGTGGTGATTCGCAAACATTTAATCTGATTACACCTACACTTGCAAATTCTTTAGTTGTTTTTTTTGCAACCGACCCTACAGCTACACAAGTTACACAGGCATCTTATGGTGTATATCCTGGAACTATGTTAGGTTATTCAATTAATGCCTATGCACAGGGTGGATATTGGCTTGTTTCTTCTTCTATTAGTTATGTCGAAATAGACTGGACAGCTTCTATTAGTAATGGAGCAGTAGATGTATGGGTTGTAGAATATACAAATATAACACAAGGTTTATCAAGTAATTTTTCACCCAGCAATACTTCAGGAACAGCAAGTTCTGTTTCTCCGACTGTTTCATATTCTTTATTTTTTGGAGCCGCTGGATCTGCTACTAGTTCAAATACTTTTACTTTTACATCTGGTACTTCTTCATTATTTAATCTTATATCGCAAGGGCAAACTGGCGTTATATTCGATGGTATTTCAACTAATACAAACACTTTGGATATTGGTTTTACCGATACAAATAATGGAAACTGGTATGCAGAAATATTTGAATTTCCCATTACAATACCAGTCGTGCCCAATCCTCCCTATAACGTTCAAGCACAGTCTGGCAGCTCTCCTGGGACCATATTGGTTTCTTGGGGATTGAATAATCCTAACGATATAGCGCAGGTTAATTGGACTGTTGCATAAAAAATGAATCTAACTACAGGCAGTATTTATATCAATACTGTTTTAGAAAATAGTATATCTATTTCATTTTCTCTTCAAACTTCAAGTGATATTGCAACAGTTTATTGGGGTACATCAAGCTCTTCCCTTACAAACAATTCTGGCAGTCTTTCTGCAGGAACAACCAATTATCAAATCAATTCATTAAACCCAAATACACAGTATTTTATACAAATAGAAGATTATGATCCATCAAATGCTGTAACTTATTATAGCCCTATAGTTGATACTTTTACACTGCCTCAGTCTTTAGCTGGTGCAGGTCAAACTTCTTATGAAATAACAGGATTGTCAGAAACCTCTACTTATTCCATTAATGTTAAAGAAGGTAATGCGGTAGGATATTCTGTATCAACTTTGCCAATTTATTTTTCTCTGCAACCTTTAGCTGGTGCAGGTCAAACTTCTTATGAAATAACAGGATTGTCAGAAACCTCTACTTATTCCATTAATGTTAAAGAAGGTAATGCGGTAGGATATTCTGTATCAACTTTGCCAATTTATTTTTCTCTGCAACCTTTAGCTGGTGCAGGTCAAACTTCTTATGAAATAACAGGATTATCGGATGGAACGCTTTATTCTGTTACGGTTGAAGAAGGAAATTCTATTGGATATTCCGTTCCAACTTTTCCTGTTTATTCTATCGCTTTAAGTGGTTCTGGTGGTACTGCAGTAGGAAATAATTTTATAATTTCCAATTTACAGCCAAATATGTACTGTATTACGGTAAGTGAAGCGGCAAGTGATTTATCAAAAGTTTCCGTATCTTCTTTCCCAACAATTGCTTTTGCCAATTCGACTAGTCCACCAATTTATGTTAACGGAACACAAGTTGATATTAATGCAAATGGGGTAAGCAGTGTAAGTGTTTCTGAGGTAACTCAAGGAATAGGATGTACCGATTTGGTTTCTTCTCCTACAACACTAGGATTTGTAGATCCGGAGCCTCCTACCTGCATCACTGTTTCTTCTTCAAACAATAACAATATAATAAACTGGAATGATGGAGTTGTTACTGGAAATGCCAGCTTATCTGGATATAATATTCTAAGAAGCAGTAATTATATAAATAATTATACAAAAATAGGCTTCAGTGCTTCAAATACTTTTGCAGATACTGCTCCACTAGTACCAAATTATACAAATTTTTACAGTGTAGAAACAGTAGATAATATTGGTAATACTTCGAATAAAAGTATATCAGCTTTCCCCGCAGCTGTTGGTATCCCAAATAATTTTTTTTATATTAAAAAATTTGTAGAAAATTTGTTAAAAATAGGATTAAGCTTAACAAGCTTTAAAGTTGTTTTTTCATGTAACCTTTCGAATGCAAATGGTGCTGCAGATTTTATATTAGATTTAGATTCTGAAGTAGCAAATAAATATTCAACAATATTTGAAGAAGATTTAAATCCTATTTCTGTAAAATTTTTAATATCTTTTGAAAATATAACTATTTTTAACGGGATGATAACTGATTTTGAAGGAAATCCGCTTCAATATATAACTTTAAATGTTTATACAGTAGATAATTATTTACAGCAGAGTTATCAAACAGATATTAATGGTAAATTTTCAATCTATGGGCTAGAAAAAAATTATTATTGGCTTGAATTTTTGATACAAAATCCAAGCCAAATTGTACTTCTACAAGTTTTATAGTTTTATTTCTATATTTTTATAAATAGTATTCTAAATAATGGAATACTATCGATGCTTAATGGATATAAAAAAGTAAATGATAATATTGCAGTAAAGTCTGCAAATAATTTAAATACTGCTGCCAAAGATATTATTACATATTCTCAAGGCTCTTTGGTTACTCTTTCTGCCAATTTTACATTAAAAGATGGCAGTCCTTATAATCCAGCCAATCCTACTGTAAGTGTTCTTTACAACGGAAGTATTATTTTAGAGCAAGCTCCTATGTCTCAAATTGCTAATGGCTGGTTCTATTATAATTTAGATTCAACCGCCTTAAATCTGCAACCTGGTATATATTATGCTGTTTACAGTGCTGTAATTCTTGATGAAGAAGTACAGGGAACCGAATTATTTCAAATTACCGCTATTACTTCAACCGTTATTGTCCCAACAGATCCGATATCTATGCTTAGAATAGATTTAAGGGATTATAATCCAAATCTTTCTTTAAGGGTTTGGTCTGATGTAGAACTTCAAGAATATTTAAATCAATCTTTAGAAGCTTTAAATACCTTTCCTCCACTTTCTGCATTTACATTTGAAGATATACCAAATCAATGGATAGAGACAATAAAAAAAGGGGCAAAAGCTTTAGCTTTATATGCTAAAGCGGTAGAAGTTGCCCATCAGCCTGTTGTTTTTACTGCCAAGGGGATGTCAATTAACAAACCAGCTCAAGCTACTTTTTATAAAGTTTTGGGAGACCAATTTTGGATGCAGTTTTTAGATACAGGAAGACAAGCAAAAAGAACAGCTGGATTAGTAAAAACTAGTTATATCGTTACTGCAAATACACCATTTGTTTCAACACCTCCAATACGTGCTTGCTATGATTTAGAAACAGAAATTTTAACAAAAAGAGGGTGGAAAGAATATAATAAATTAAATAATAATGATAAAATTTTAACTTTTAATATTAAAAATAAAAATTTTGAATATCAAGAATATATCGAAAAATTCGATTATCTTTATAATGGTAAAATATATAAAATAGAAAATAAAAAAAATGATATTTGTATTACACCAGAACATAAAATTTTAATAAAAAACAATAATGATTTTTTGTTTTCTAAAATAAAAAATTTAAGTGGTGAAATAAATTTTATAAATTATGATACAGAAATAAAAGTTAATGTTTATGAAGATTTAAAAATAGTTAATTATTATGGAAATGTTTTCTGTTTAACTGTACCAAATGGTTTTTTTGTTACAAGAAGAAACGGTAAAATTGCTGTACAAGGAAATAGTTCACGAAGGTGGTGGTAAAAATGTTTAATTTTATAAAAAATAAAATTGACAAAATATTTTCTAAAAATAATTATAATAAAAACGACTATAAAAAAAATAATTCAAACAAAAAAAATGATGAAAAATTGAATATGGATAATGTTCCTATTTTTATTAAAAATTTTAATAATAAAAATAAAGAAATTGATTTACAAGATAAAATTGACAATATATGTTCTGAACTTACAGAATATTTTTCTGATGTATTGATTGCTGTAAACAAACATGAAGAAGAAAATGGTAAAATAAGTGATAATATTTTTGTAACACACAATTGTGAATTTAATATTTTTTTAGAAATACTTGGTTATTTAATTTCTTCATTTTTGCTGTCAGCTTCTGATATAAATGATTTTGCTGTTCGGTTATCCCTTGTTTATGGTGTAATATCGGATTATTTATATCCAGCAGAATCGGAAAATAAAGACAAATAAATAATATTTATGATTATTTTTAATTCAAACATTTTATTAAAACATTCAAATAAAGATCAAAGCATGTCTTTTTGGAATGTTGACTATGGATCTGAAACAGATCCGGCTTGGCTTGCCGCAGATACAGCTGTTGGAGATGGTGGAGGACAGAATGTTACAACTGTACCGGATCAATCTGGTGATTTAAAGAAAGATTATGCTAATGATCCAGCTAGAGGATTTTATGATGCGGATTATGAACATTGGAATTACAAAAGGAGAAAATATAGAGATCAAGATTGGAAGTTGAATCCTTATCCTTATGGTGCTGGCAATGTGGATGTATCACCAAATACTCCTGGTTCTATGCAGTCAGATCAATCTTATAGCGATTACAGTGGTGTTGATAATTCTGGTTCTGAAGGAGGTATGGGTCCTGATAACAATCAATTTTTTGCATTTAGGATTGGTGATGATTTCATAAAAGAAGCAGATTCACTTCATCCGGAAAATAATGATGTTTCATCTCATTATTCTGATATTACGAATTATCCTAATGGAATAAAACCATCCGATACAGAAAATAATATTTATAATAATATGGCATCTGTTGATAAGCTTCAGAGAAATCCTTCTTATTTTCAACAGTCTGGGTATTCTATTTTTACACTAACAAATCCACACAAACTATTAAAAAATAAAAAAAGAAAAGATTTCGATATTCAAAAAAATAAATTAGAAATATTAGAAAAAGAGAGAATAAAAGATGAATTAAGTAAAAAAACGATGATACCTATTAAAACAATGGGTAAAAAACAGAATAATAAAATTATAATTTCTTCTACAAACTGCTTAGTATGTGGTGAAACCTTACCTTTTGGTTATGATAAAGTTTGCAAAAATTGTCGTAATAAAGCTGGTAGAGACTATACTGATCAGGCAGAATATTGGTATAATTTCGATAAATTTCAAAGAGATTTTACTACAGATAAATCAGATGATAATTATCAAGTTAATAGTCTTGCTTCTGGGACAAGTGGATGTGAAACAGATGATATAAATTATTCCGGACACAGTACTGATAATTTTAGTATTAATTATCCAGGACAAAGAAGTTTTGCACAAGATGAGTGGTGTTTTACAAGACTTAAACTTTTACAAGCCGATGATGGAAATATGCCACTTCTTTCTAATCCCGGTACGGCTCCGCAGTGGGGTGGAGATTCTCCTCCTTCTAGTTTTCAAATGTATCCAATGAATTTGGCACCGGATGCTAATCCAAACAGTGGCAGTTTTTATAATGCAGTTAATGAAGATGGATGTTTTAATGATACAAAAGATGAATTATTTAAAAGAAGAAAACATTTAAATACAACTTATATTGACAGAGTTGGAGATTTAGCTTCTGAAGCTCCGGATCAAAGAGGAGATGAAAGATGGCAAACTTTTTCTCTAGGTGGGAGTTATTATGGAACGGGTGGAGATGGCCAAAATTTTTCTGGAGTACAAACTGAACATTAAAAAAGGATAATATATTTTATGATATTTTTTGATAATTTATTAATAAAAAAAAATTCAGCTTCTAAACTTAAAAAAGTAGAAGTAATTTGGGAAGATGTTGTTTCTATTTCTAGGACAAATTTAAATATTGATTTTGATGAATTTAGATTATTTAAAAAGGAAATTGGATATTTAGTTAAAAATACTGCAGAATATATTGTAATAGGTCATGATTTAGATTTAAGCGGAGGAAGTAATTCTTATTTAACACTTATACCAAAAAGTATAATAAAAAAAATTAAATATTTATAAATGTTTTTGATGGGTTAAAATAAAAATGGAAAATAAAGGTGGATCAGTACCTAGTAATTTATTTGATGATGGTGGAGAGGAATATTCATATAAATTATTCGATTTAGATAATTTAATTAAAGCTCACGAAGAATTAGAAACAATTAAGCAGTTGTTAGGTTCTATTTCTTCTATAAAAATAGATTTAAATTTTGATAAATTATATGAAGAATTAAAAAAAATAAAACAAGAATTTTCTGATACTACTGAAGAAATAAACGGACAAAATAGAAAACAAAAAAATAAAAATACACAGCAAAATGATAACAAAACTGAAGATGTTGATACAAATATAAATGATAATAAAAAGAATGAAAACAAAACAAGTAGTACTGGTTCGGAAAATTTTAATATTCCTCAAGATATAGAAGATTTTTTAGGTAAAAATTATAAAGAAGCGCAGCAGCTATTTAAAAAATTTAAAAATAATTTTTCTATTGGTGAAAATGATTTATTTACAAAACATATAAAAAATTTAAGAGATATTGGTGGCATTGATGAAGAAATTTCAACGCAGGGGAACGTTGATAAAAATAAAAATTTTATTCAAAAATCCGTTTCTAATATTAGAAGTGGATTAAGATTTTTAAATTTTAATTCACCAAGTGATATGTTTAAAAACCTTGGCGTAGAAGCATTAAAATGGATTGGTTCTGAAGGTGAACATAATTTTTCTTTGGATAAGGTTCTAAGAAAACAAAATATTCCAAAATCTAGAATGGAACAGCTGCATGAAAAAAGAAATCTTTTGCAGAACGAACAAGATGAAATTGGAAAAAGATTTAGAATTAAAGGACAAGATTTTTTAAAAAAATTTGTTTCTGATAAGGCAAATGATAATTCGCCAAATAAGACATCTTCTGTAGAAAAAAAAGCAAGCGAGAAGGGATTAGGGCTTCTTGGTGTAGGTTCGGATTCACATATTCTTTCAGAAATTTCTAAAACATTAAATAATTTCAAGAGAGATGTTAATGATAAATTAAAAGAAATTATTGGAATTTTAAGAAATGGAAAAAATTATAAAAATGATAATGAAAACAAAAAAGGATTTTTTGATGATATTTTAAATAAAATATCAGAAGCTATGGGTGGCGCAGTAGGTTTTGCAAGTGCTGGTCTTATTGGTAAAGTTTTTTCAAAAGTTATAGGAATTGGAGGGGCTGATACAGCTGCTTCTTCTGTAGCTGGTGATACTGTAGCTGGTGATACTGTAGCTGGTGGTGTTACTCTAACCGGGATTGCTTCAATACTAGGTGGTATTGCGGCTCTAGCTTTACTTGTTGGTGGTGGTCTTGCAGCTTATCACGAATTTGAAAATAATAATGATAAACACACTAATATCAAAAATATTATTGATACTAATAAAATTTTAGAAAAACATAAAAATAATTTAATTTTGCAGAAAAACAATAATGATGTAAATCCAGAAAAGCATAAAAGCTGGTGGCCGTTTGCTTCTGGTGGAATTGTAACTTCTCCTACACATGCTTTAATAGGAGAAAGTGGTCCAGAAGCTGTTATACCTTTAAATAGTCAAAATCATACTTTTATAAAAAGTCTAGAGAGATATGTTTCTAATAGTTCTGATAGTTCGAACAATATAGTGAAACAAAATGTAAATTCATTTAATATAAACTTTGTTATAAATAATCCAATTGTTAGATCAGAAGATGATGTAAAAGAGTACATTTCTAGAGTATTTGAAGCTAGAATGGAATCATTTTTAAATGAAAGGTTCAATAATGTAAGATATGTCTGATATTTTAAATACTCAACCATTTCCGTTTGTTCAGCCTGTACTTCCAGATGTAAATTTAACTTATAATTCTAATAGTAATGAAGGATTGATTTTAGCTGGCGGAACAGCGGGTTCACAGCAGCAAATAAATAATACTTTGAACAATATAAGTTCTGGTAAACTTGCTTCATTTTCAAATAGAACTTCATTTATTGGAAATAAAGTCCTATTTTCTATAACATTACAAGATGCCAGCAAAACAACTTGGACATTTGGAATAAATCCAAATTTTATCACCAAAAGTAGAAAAAAAAGATTAGCAAAATTGGCTGTATTTGCCGGAACAGTTATACAAGATTTTGGATATGAACCCTTTATAATACATATAAGGGGTACAACTGGATATCAAGGTAGATTAGCTATATTGGGGTTAGAACAACTCTTTAAGAATGAATATACAAGAAATGGTATAATTTTGACTTTGGACGATGTAAAAAACCAATTAACTGCTTGGTCATCATTTTCACATCAAATAGAATCTAAAAATCCTTTTTTATACAATTTTGAAATGGAATTTATACTTTTGGGAAATAATACAGAAGTAGAAAATCCTACTTCTTTTGTTTCTTCTATTCAATCATCACCCAATCAAGTTAGTACAAATACTAATACGATAAATAATATTCTTTCTTCTTTAAGTCCAAGTATTACTCCATCAATAACCAGTCCAAATTCTATTTTGATTTTAACTCCACAGCAGAATTATGAATATGATAAGATTTCTGTATTAAATCCTAATATAAATATAAATCCTACTATTTTTAAAAAATATTCTCCAGAAACAATTAAACAGATTATTAATTTAATTAAATGAAAACTATTTATCAGCCTTATATCGATTTAACAGCACAAACAAAAAATAGATTAGAAAGAAATGGATATATTATAGAATTTTGGTCTAGATTTGATCCAAATCAAATGAATATTAATGGTACTCCAACTGTGACTTTAAAAAATATAGTAAATATTCCAAATACAACTTCAAATCTTAATAATTCTACACAAGTTTCTAGAGTTGAAACGATTCATAATATAGAAGATGGAATAGCAACTGCCTCTATTACTTTATTTGTTAAAAACGAAAATGATTTTTTTTCTTCTGCATCAGATCAATCTCCAGATGCCAAACAGTATAATAATAATAATTCTATGCAGCAAAATTTACCTACTAATAAGAATGAAGATATTCTTTTTTCATTTATTATTTCAAATAGAAAAATAGGCTTAAACGATACTGTTCATGTAACATTAATTAAAGAAGTTAGTGGATTGAATTCTAATTCAGAAATTCAATCTAAAAAAGTTTTTAGAGGATTTATAAAAAATATAAGAAGAAGATCGGCTACGGCTGGCTTCTACATAGATATTGTTTGTCAAGATTTTTCTAAATTCTTTCAAGAACTAGGTTGGAATGTTGGAATATCTTATCCATTTTTGGGATTAGGATTATCATTTTTAAATGGATTTTATATAATGAAAGAAATTGTAAATTATCAAAATTTTGTTAATGCTAAAGCACCTATATCGCTTTTGGGATTTAATATTACAAGCAGTAATAATTTTTTAAGTAATTTTACAAACAATTTTACTGGAGTAGGAATAGCAAATTATATGGGAGTATCATTATTTAGCTTCCCATCTAATATATTAAATACTAATAATGTAATGGATCCAAAAACAATGTTAGGGCAAGCTTTAACTGTTGAAAAAGAAAAAGTTTTAGGTGCACTTGAAACTATATATGGTACAGCAGTTAATAGTCCAAATTCTCAAAATTTAGATCAAGTTTTTCTCAGTGAAAGCTCTACACAAGCTAAAGCTGCAGGATTATTAAAAGAATTTTATGATATTTCAAAAGAGGATATAGCAGTTATAACCGAATTTGAAAATATATTTTCTAACAATCCGGCATTATTAAATTCATATTTTTTTGATATTTTAAATGATATATATTGGAAAAATTTTGAGCCAAGAAATGAAATTCTTTGGTCTTTAGCAACAAGAATTGCTTCTTGGTCTATGAGAGAAGTATTTTTTGAGGTAGATCCTCACTATTCTTTAAATTCTTCAATCTATTCTGATAAAAATAAATCAGGACAGCCTTTTGAACCTTCTCATGGATTACTTCATTATAGGATTAAACGGTGGATTTTACCACCAACACCAGATAACTATATACATGAAAATGAATTAATATCTGATAATTTAAATGAATCTAGTAAAGATATTTATACCGCTGGATATATGTTTGGAAATTTGACAAGTAAAAATTTAAATCAGGTTTTACAAATATATTCAGCTTCTAGTTTAAAAAATGCTCTTTTATATAATGTTGAAATAGAAGATAAAAGGATTATAGAAAGATTTGGTTTTAGATTTTATAATAAAAGTGACGAAAAGGGTGGTTTAATTAGTGCATTAAAATTAAATGTTCTTGCAAAGATTGATCAATCTTTAAGAAATATAATGAGGGGTACAATAAGAATAACCGGAAGACCTCAATTCAATCAAGCTGGATTTACTGTTAGAATAGCTCCAAATTTTATAAAAAAAGATTATTATGTTTTACAAGTTCGACATGCTTGGAGTATAAACGATGGTTATATTACAGAATTAGAATTAGCTTATGGTCGTCATCAAGGAAACTATCCTATTTCTAATATGACAATTGGGGCTAACAACAATTTTCCATTAGCTACCAATGAAAATTTACAAAAAAATTTAAATATAATAAAAAAATCTTCAAATATAAAAAATTGTGAAATATATGATATACAAACCGGAGGATCAAGTAATTCGCATTATGAAATAAATTTATGCTGGTTAGCTTATGCTATTATAATGGCTGTTACTGAATGCTGCAGGAACGGTGGAGCTTTAAATACTTCTAATATTTATTGGCAGCAGTCTTCTACACAGCCGTGTATATGTTCTATTTCTTCTTCTCAACAGATTGTTGGGGTTAATTTTAATAATACAAATAATTATATATATCAAGATCCAACAAATAATACATCTAATTATATAGAATTCGGAGCTGTAAGCGGTGGTTTAAATACCATAAATTCCTATATGACAACATTAAATAGTCTGGCTTCAACTTATAATATACCGGTAACATTACTTTGTGGTATTTTGGGTGCAGAAAATTCAAGCAGTAATACTACAATTAGTTCAACTCATGCTGTTGGTTATTTTCAAATCGAACCAGAAACCGCTGCCGCATTTGTTAATTCATGTATTGGGAACAGTGATTCTTCTCCATCTGCTGCATGCATAACGGCTTTAGAAAATCCTAGTATAAATTTAATAGCCGGGACTAAATTTTTAGCTAGTTTATATAGCGAATATGACGGTAATATTGATAGTGTTATAGCTGCTTATGGTGGATTTACTAAAAATAGTCAAACTGGATTATATTATTCAGATTTTTATGAATATAAGGCTAAATATACTTTTACAAATACATTATGTAGCTTTTCACAAACTTCTAATTTTTCTCAAATAGATGAACCAAATTCTAATATTAAAAGATATGGACCTTTTCAAATAAATCCAGAAAATTCTTCTAAAGCTACTTTTTCTACAAGTACTGCTCAATTAGAAAATTTTAATAATAATATAATATATGGTGTTAATTTTTTAAAAAAAGTTTTACAAAAAACAAAAAACTTTTATTCTTATTCTCATACTTCTTATAATATTAGTAATAGGACGAATTTAATAGCTTTGTCTATGCTTTTAAATAGTATAATAAAATTTGCAGCATATTTATTTATTTATGATTATGATGCCGAAAACATTTTAAACAGTACTTCTTTATCATCCAACATAACAAATACTTTAAATAATGTAGTTAGATATTATTCTCAAGCGAAATATGCCAAATCCTGATAAATTAAAAAGTTTTGCTATTTTTTACAATCCTGTATTTCCAAATAATGTAAATTTTATGTGTGCTAATTTTTATAAATATGTTTCTCCTAATGGTGTATATGGGGCAAACAGAATAAATGGATTACATTCAGGAATAGACATTTCTATCCCTGATTTGAACGTTCCAATTTATGCCGCAGTGGATGGGACTGTCATAGAAGTAAATTATGATGACATACAAGGAAATTATATTACTTTAGCACACAATTCCAATAATTATACTTTTTATACAAGATATTTACATTTAAATAATATTTCAAGTTTGTTATTTAATGGTATTTCTGTTAAAGGTGGTATTACTGTACTTGGTAATATGGGAAGTACTGGTGCGGTTACTGCACAGTGTTTACATTTCGAAATAAGAAAAAATGAAAGTCCTTTGTTGAATGATTTAAACAGCAGTTTAATAGATTATACATTTAATCCTGCTAATTATATACCTGGATTTTCTAATATATGTTGAAGATATGGGTTTTCTAGAATCTGACAGTATTTTTTTAAGTAAAAATCTACAGCCTTATGATAATGATTATTATAAGCAGGATAAATATGTTTATCTAAGAATTGGTGTAATTAAAAAAATAGATAAATTAAATCGTCTTGTAGATATAGATTTTTTAGATCAAACAGGTGGAAGAAAAAACATTCCATTTGATCAGTCTATAATTGGATATTCTTGGGGAAGAATGCATATTCCCAAACCCGGAATGTATGTTGTAGTTGGATTTCGAGAAGGTCATGAGCCATGGGTTTTATCTTATTTTACAAATTCTCCCCAAAAAGCTAATTATATAAATCCATTAGATATTGGAGAAATTGAAGATAGAAGTGAACATGGTGCTTCTATCTTAATTAAAAATAAGCGCATTATATGTTTAAATCCAAATTCATCACCTGTTCCTTATTCTCCAGAAGTTGATGCAAATGGAAATATTATATTTTTAAACCATCTAGGTGAAGCTTGTCCGAATATAGAAGACATAAAAACATTTGCAGCTGGTGGTGTAGAAATAAGTATAAATTCTCCATATACTCATAGAATACCAATTATACAGTCGAATCAAGTTATTAATCCTTTTAATAATACCAATGTATTAGATGAGAATGGAAATCCAGTAATTACAAATACAGTAAATTATACTTCAGAAAATGCACAACCTGGTGGACCAGATATAGAAAGTTTTGGTGAAAATTATTTAATAACTCAAGAAGTTCCTTCTAATATATTATCATTAGCTTCAGAATATTTAGTAGGTAATAATTTTTTTACAAATAATTTATCATTTTTAAATTCTTTTATTTCGGCAGTTTTTAATTTTTATACGCAAAATGATTATAATTTAAATTTGACACAGCAAAATTTAAATAATATATTTAATTCTGTTTCAAATCAAAAAAATAATAATGGTAGAATTTTAGAAGGACAATATTTTAATAAAAACAGTTTTGTTGGTATTTATGATAATGGAGATATTTTTATACAATCAAAATTGGCTGGTGAAGATGAAGGAAGTATAAGATTTATTGGAGCTACTGGAAAGATAATCATAGAAGATAAAAATAAAAATAATCAAATTGTTTTAGATCCAGGGAATCCCAAAAGTAATATTGAACCAAATACAACTATTTCAACAAATGGAGAAGTAAATATATTTTCTGCAAAAAATATAAATATTCATTCTGGCTCGAAAATAAATATAAATTGCAGTGGAAACATCAATATAAATTCTTCTGGAAATTTGAGATTCTCTGCTGAAAATATTAGTTTTTCATGCAGTAATTTCAATGTTTTTGCTAAACAAAATGCTAATCTTAGAGCAATTAATGTTGCCAATATTGTTGGTAACACAATTGGTATTTCCGGAGGAGCTTCTGTTATACAAGAAGCTGTTTCAATAGCTTTAAATGCTTCTCAAAGCATTTCTAATACATCACAAACGATTTCAAATAATGCAACCGAAACAATTAGCAGTACGGCACAAACTATAGACTTAAATGGTACTGATATAGTAGATATAAAAGGAGCAGTTGTAGATATTAATTAAAATGCCTAATGCAGCTAGATTGAAAGACGAAATGCAGAATCACTGTGGTATCATTGTTCAAGCTTCGAATAATGTTTTTATAAACGGGCTTGGGGTTGCCAGGGTGGACGATTTTGCTTTTGAAAATCCATGTCAGTGTTCTACGGCAAAAAATGCAGGAACTTGTGATGAGACTATTGTAAGTGGTTCGTCAAGCGTATTTATTAATGGTAAACCCGCAGCTAGAGTTGGGGATATGGGTGAATATGGTGGAATTATAAGTAGTGGTTCTTCTAATGTTTTTATTGGTGGATAATTAATAATGCTTTGGTTTTTAGTTGCTGTTTATATTTATAACTGTACGAAACTTCAACTTTCTTGTTCAAACAATTTACAATTTTTAAATTTGTTTTCTGATGATAATATTATATTAGTGAGATATAATATAGCTAAAAATGAAATTTGCACAAATGAAATTTATAATAAATTAGTTAATGATAAAAGTTATATTGTTAGAAGTGCAGTAGCCAAAAATGCACCTTTGAGTGTTGCAAAAAAAATGATTAATGATAGAGAAGATAGAGTTAAATTTACTCTTGAAAAAAGGATAATAAATGACATTACCAATTAATCCTTCAATATTTAATAATTTTATATCATCTACACAGCAGCAGCAAAATATTAATGTTGAAAGTGGTGTTACCAATACTTCAATAAATCAGTTTAATTTTTCTCCAGGAGTTATTTCTTCTCAAGTATCTAATCCATTTGATTTAAATAGTTTTTTTATTAATTTTAAACAAATATTTAATAATTTTGAAAATCAATTTTCTACAATAGAAGGAATATTAAATATTATAATTGGATATGAATATTATATTTCAGAAATTTATACACTTTTTAATTTTTTAGAAGGTTATGTACTTACTACACTGCAGAGAGTTATTTACACTTATTTGCCACCGCAGATACTGGAAGCTTTTTATACTTATGGTAATATAAATAATGATTCAAATTTATATTATCTTTTTGGAGAATTGCTAAATAAAGATCCGCAAATATTAAATTTATTAAGTACTGTTATTTCAGAATATTATGATAGAAATAATTTGGTTGATAATGGTGTACGAAATTCTATTATAAATTTGCTTCAGCAGTATTTGATTTTAAATCAAAATATACAAAATTTTAATAATCAAAATAATCAAATTAATTCTATTTCTAATTCAATACAATCTCAATTTGTTAATTCACCAAATATAGAAAATTTAACTTCATTTTTAAATACACGCAGTGCTTTAAATAATAACAAAATAGCTTTAATTTCTCAACAGTCAAATAGTATCTTGAATGAAATAAATAATATAATAGCTTTACAAAATAATAATTATAATAATAATAATAATTTAAATACAGTTTTGAGTATTTTACAAAATAATTTTAATCAGTCTGTAAATTTTTCTTCTTCTGTGGTACAATAATGGCTTTTGATTTAGTACTTTCTAATACATATAATCAATTTGATTTGTTAAACTTAGATTTAAGTTTAAATAATCTTATGGATTTAAGTATTTTAAATGGCAATAATTTTATCATACAAGAAGTTCAAAAAATTTTGTTTACCATTCAAGGTAGTTATTTTTTTGATTCTAATTATGGTTCTACTATAAGAGAATTTATTGGTGATAAAATTTTCAATCCTAGTGATATAGAAAACAGCATAGCACAGTCAATTCAAGATTCTATTACAAATTTAATACTTAACCAATCAAAAATACCATTTTTAACTATGGACGAGACAATTCAAGGCATACAATTGATACAAGTTAGCTATGATGCAGAAACTAATATTACAAATAATCCAAATTCTGTTATGACATTTGATGTTTTAATACAACTTATAGTAGGAACTAATATTGTTAGTGTAAACAATGTTATAATGATTAAGGGGGCTTAAATATTTTTATGGCTTCGTTTGCTAGTTTTAATGAAATAGCCGCTTCTATACAAAATACAATATTAACTTCTATACCTAATGCAAATGTTCTTGCAAATAGTGTTATTTCAGATGTTTTTATAAACCCACAAGCATTTGAGCTTGAAACACTTACTGTACTAGCTTATAACGCTAGTTTAGCCCAATCGCTTTTAACAGCTTCTGGAAATGCTTTAGATTATTTAGCTGCTAATTTTGGAATACAAAGAAACCAGGCTCAATATGCTACAGGTAATGTTACTTTTTTCACTTATGATCCTGTTCTACAAGTAGTTTCTATACCATCTGGCACTCTTGTTCAAACAGGCAGTGGTGGTGGTTCTTCTATTGTTTTGCAATTTGTTACTACGCAAAATGCTTTCATAGCGGTAGGTTCTTCTAGTGTTACAGTACCAGTAATATGTACTGTGCCTGGAAGTATAGGTAATGTTTCAGTTGGTGCAATCAATACATTAAGTACTGCCAATATTCCTATCAACGGCATTATAAATAATTTACCTACAAGTGGCGGAGAAAATGAAGAAATAGATGAATCTTTATCTCTTAGAGCACAGCTTGCTCTTTCTGGTGGTAATGTTGGTACAGAGGGGGCTTATAGAAGTGTAATTTTAAATAACATTTCTACAGTAGTAGATGCGCAAGTTTTGCCTCCGTCTAATATATTAAGTCGCGGTCCTGGTAAGGTTGATATTTATATTCAAAATTCTTCAAGTTTTCAATCAGCTTCAAGTTCACAAATTGTTCCAGCAGGCTCAACTGGTGTAACAATAGGACAAAACTTGGTTATACTTCAAAACCAGCCAGTAACCTCTATAACTTCAATAATTGTTAATAATCAGATTGTTTCACCAACGGAATATTCGTTGGTTTTTGATACTTCAGATTATGCTAACAGTAGTTTGGCGCAAAATAGTTTGATATGGAATGTACCGGCTCCGTCACAGCAGTACACAATTAATTATACTTATAATAACAACGTGCAATTAGCACAGCAGGCTATAATACCTAAAACTCCTATTGGATCTGATGTTTTAGTTAAACAAGCAACCGCAGTAAATATTTATATTTCAGCTTTTGTAACTTTATTTAGTTTTGCAGATCAGACAACTGTTTTAAATTCTATTCTAACTTCTTTCCAAAATTATTTTTCAAATAAAAGATTGAATCAAGATTTATATGAAACGGATATAATTTGTTTAATAACTTCAGTTCCTGGAGTAGCAAGTGTTCAAACACCTCTTGCAAATTTTAGTAGAGATTCTTTTACAAATACCTCTATAAATACAATAGATATTGCCACTTTAGAGTATGCAATTTTAGCTCCAACTACAACAACTCAGCCTAATCCAATTATAACGTTTAATTCTCAATTAGTAACAAATACTAATCTAGGTATAGATATAGGACTTTTATAATTAATTTATTGTGGTTAAATAAAATAAATGGCATCTTTTCCAAATCTTAATTTAAATTCTGCTGTTAGTGGTATAGCTCCTGGGACTATAGCTGTTTCATTTGTTCTTCAAAACCAATGTGATATACCAATTGTATATTGGGGAGAAGCAAATACAAATAATTTAAATAATTCTTCTGGCAATTTAAATCCTGGTTCATTAAATTATGTTATTTATGGTTTAACACCAGGACAAAATTACGATGTAGCAGTACAAGAGTGTATTCCTGGAGAAAATATATGCAGCCAAATGTCCAATATAATTACAGCGTTGGCAACTCCAAATCCAATTTCACAATCGGTAACCACTAATGGTAATTATTCTAATTCAATCTTAGCTACGCTTAACATTGTATCTATTGATAATATTTCTCAAAAAATGTTTAGTTTGCTTCCGGATATATATGCTAATTCAATTAATAGTTTTGTTTATTTAATATTATGGCTTTCGGCTCAACAGTATAATGTAGTAGAAAATTTGCTAAAAACAGTAAGAAATAATAATTTTTTAGATAGTTTTTCTAACCAAAGTGGTTTTTTAAATGTTTTTGGTCCTGGAAATTATATAATAAATTTTGATTATCCATTTATTATACCACCAACAAGTATAGTTGTAACACCATCTTCTTCTAATACTGATTTTATAATAGAAGATGTAACTACAAGTAGTATTAGAATAAACGTGATTACTCCTTACAACGATACACTGCAGTGGCAAGTTTCCGGGTCAATTGGAGCACAAACAACTCAAAGTTATAGTTTTCTCAATCAAAATGGGACTATAAATATTAATGGTACTGGAGATTATTTTATACAATTTAATAATAATTTTCTTGTTCCGCCAACAAATATAAAAATAATTGCCTCTAATCCGCTTACCGAATTTACAATTTTTAACGTAACAACTGCTGGAATAAATATAAATGTTACCACCACAATGGCAGATATTTTATCCTGGAGTGTTTATGGAAATCAATCTAATAATATAAGCGATTCTCTGTATAACAATTTTGGATATCCGATCAGTGTTTCAAGATTTGGTGAAATGCAAATACAGTCAAATTATACAACGCAGCAGTTTTTTTCAGCTGATACAAGATATCGTTCTCTGCTTCGTGCAGTATATAAATCTATTTTAGAAGGTCCGAATTTAAAAGGAATAATAATAGCTTGTTCTTCTTTATTTATTCAACCATATATTCCATATCATTTATTTATAGAAAATAATTTTTATTCCACAAATAATTCACCAATATTAATAAGTGCCAATCAAGTTAATCAAAGTTGGAATTCTCAGAATATTGTATGGAATAATCAACCTTCAATAAATTTAATTCCACAAGACACTGTTTGTTTCGGCAACCTTAACGAATGGTATTCTTTTGATTTGACAGAATTGGTGCAAATATGGAATAAAATTTCTTATAATATACCACTTAATACAAACGCCGTATTATATTCACCACCTTTTACAGGAACACTAACACAAGTTACTAATAGTAATTCGTTTAATACAGGAACTATACAAGTTACGCTTGATAGTGGAGAAATTTTAAATATTCCCTTGATGAAGGGTTTGGCAATAGAGTATAATAATATTACTTATGTTTTTCCGAATTCTATTTCGTCAAATCTTACTCAAAATATTCCAATTCAATCTATAATTACAGTTATACTTCCGCAAATAAATAATATTGTAACAAATTTAAATGTAGGTAGTGGTGTCGAAGCTTCTTCAATAACTTTTAATATTGACGGAGAAGACTTAACTGTATCTATTGTGCCAAATGCTAAATTATATAATTATTTAGGTGAAGTTGCTTCTCCAATATATCCAAACAATCTTGGTGTTTGTATAAAAACGACTTATCCACAGTCAACTCAGCAGGGTTTTTCTACTTTTTCTTCAAATACTTTTATAAATTCTACATTAATTCCAAGATTACTTGTAAAATATAATTTTTATCCTCCAACAGGGGAAAGAATAAAAACAATACAAATTAATAGTTTAATTAATTCCGCCTGGGTAGATCAACAATATCCAGATGAAGTACAGGATAATTCTATGTTTTTGTATTTTTCTGGAAGCCAAACACTTCTTGAAGAATTTTCTACTTCCGAAATAGAGAAAAGAATATTTTTACAGTTTGATATATCATCTATACCACAAGATGCGGTAATAGTTCAAGCTACTTTAGAATTTTATGCCGCTTCTGGATTTACAATTGCTCAAGATTATAAAAGAGAATGTATTTTGGGCAAAAATTATCTTGGAACATATTCTTATTTAAGTGGATTTTGTTTAAATCAATATAGCTTTGAAATTATTTTACAATATGCAGATCAATTATTTTTTCCTGGATTTATAAATTTATTAACATCTTCTGGTATTTTGAATTTAGTTATTTCTAATTCTAATATTATATTAGATTCTGGTAATTCTATTTCTCCTACTTCTTATCAAGTTGTTCAACAGGATCAAATTCAGCCAAATGATAATATAATTATTCTTCCAGATCAAATATCTGGAACGGTAAGCAGTATTTTGCCATCTGTTCAAAATAATTTAAACCCATTAACAATAGAATCATTTAAACAGATTTTAAGGTTAGTAAAACCAGCAAAAGCTGAGTATTTTGCAAGATTATTATCTTATGAAAATAACGAAACGATTAATTACTTTGAAAGTATAGAAAATCCATGTAATTATTATATTTTTGGAGCTTGGGCACCTAATACATGTTATAAAATAAATAGTAATGTAAATTTATGTGGATTGAATGTTTCTATGTGTAATGAATGTATTAATTTTTGTTAAAGGAGATTTAAAATAATGACTGTCTCAATTGATTTTATAGAAGGATGTAATGGAGGATATACACAAACTAATACTCCCCCACAAGGTGATAATTCTCAAAATATAGCTACAACACAATTTGTAAATAATTTTTCTAATAATACTTCTGTTTCAATTTCAAATACAGATGGTACTCTAACTATAAGTAAACCAACCAATAATTCTTTTGTTATAAATACTGTCAGTGGATGTAATAATAATATTGGAATAAACGCATGTACATTGAACGGTTTAACAGCTGATCAAATTATATCTTCTGTACAGCAAACCTCTTCTACAACTTCTACTTCATCTTCAACTACTAGTAGTGTTACTGTAAATCAAGCTTACAAACAATCTTTTGTAACCTCTGGTACATTTACTATTCCAAGTGGTATTAGTCTTGTTTTTGTTACAGGGTGTGGTGGGGGAGGTGGTGGTGGAGTATATGGTGGAGGTGGTGGAGCTTCTGTTATAAAGGTACCATTTAATGTAACTCCGGGTCAAAATATATCTATTACAATAGGCAGTGGTGGTGCTGGTCAAACGTCAAGCGGAAACCCAACAAATGGTGGTAATACTAGTTTCGGAACATATCTTGTTTTAAATGGAGGGCAATCTGGTGGAACTTTCACAGACACACTAGCTCCTGTTTCCCCCACTGGTCAAGGGGGGCAAATTGGATTTGGTTTTAATGGTGGTAATGCCGCATTGGGTTATGGAGGAAACAGTGTTTTTGGATTAGGTGGAAGTCCTTTTAATGGAAGTTCTTCTTTTGGCGGAGGGGGTGGAGGAGGACTAAATAGAACTACTTTTGCCGAAGGCGAAACTGGTGGAAATGGTGGTAGTGGTTTTATTCTTGTAGAATGGTGAAAAGATATAATATAATACCCTATCTATTTAGATAGGGTATTATATTATATTACTTCCAGAAAATTCTATAATTATCTATTTTTTTACCGCTTAAATACTTTTTAAGAATATTAACAGATTCAGGCATCAATTTTTTATAAGTTGGCTTTTTGTCAATCCCATAAAAATATACCAGAACTTGTCCATCGCGATATACTCTTACCTTTTTTCTATAAACCTTTTTAATACAATTTGCAAAAGCATTATTTTCCGTTGAAATAAATTTATTTTTTAAAGTTTTACTATTTAAAAATGTAGAATATAATCTTTTCATTTTTTCACCTCCTCCCATTTAAACTGTAACTTGAGTTGAATTTTGTACAGTAACATCATCATTTTGAAGTTTTTTGTTTTTTGTACAAAAAGTTTTATGAACTTTATACATTTTTAATGCATAAAGGTATTTTGTTGTTGGCTCAAGTTCTTTTGAGTACTTTTTATCAATTCCCAACTCTTCCTTACATTCTTTGCAAAAATATTTTCCTTGTGTCTTCAATAACTTCATGGGTTTCTCCTTTTTATATTATTTATATTTATAATAACACACTTTTTATATTTTGTCAAGCTTTTTTATAAAAAAAAGTATAAAAAAATGAAATAGTATTTATATATTTGATATGGGAAGTGGGAAATACGCAAGAACTCCAGAGCAAGAAATGGCTTTAAAGGAAAGAGCTTCACTTATGCGCGAGCATAAAAGGCTTAAAAGTCTTGGACTATTAAATAATAATAGTGAAAACAATTCAAATGTATTACCTGTACCAAAAGAAACAAAAATAGAAACAGTAGAACCACAAGAGAAATCTTATGCTTCTCTTTTAAAACACGGATTAAGTTCAAATTCACTGCAATTAAATGATAAAGAAGCGGAAATTTACGAATTTCATATTAAAGAATTTTCTCGCCAGCTTATGGAAAAAAAGAATAAATTAACTATTGTTGATAAAGATTTAATTGTTATGGCTTCATATATAATGGTAAAAATAAAAAGATTGGCAATAAAAGAATCGGAAGGTGATAGATTTTTGGATAAATCTTTCCAGCAAACGCTTTCTGAACAATATATCAAAATAATGAATAAATTAGGATTATTAAGCGAAAAAGAAGAAAATAATACAGAAAAAGAATTAAAAGAACAAATTTTAGAAAGTGTTGATGTAATACAAAATATTTATAATAATGAAGAATACAAAAAATGGGTAAAACAACAGTTGGAAAGGAAAATTGAAATTAATATTCCCAAAATTGCTTCAAATTAAAAATTTATAATTAAAATGTGAAAAAATAGTATTCTATCATGTAATTGATTTATATTTTAGACAAAAAAGGAAATAAAAAATGTTATTTTTTAAATCTTCCAATTCAATGCCTCAAAGAATATCACAAGATATAGGATTTTGTAAAATTTGTGAGAATCAGTATGATAAATCAAAAGATGAAAATTTTTGTGAAAATTGTATAAATAATAATTTTAATGAAGATCCAGGATATTTTAGAAAAAAAATAGCTAAAAATAAAATTGATAATATAGAACAGCCTGAATTATTAGATATTGTTCCAAAAAATATAAGAATAAATTCTACTGAAAGTTTTCATCAAATAGAACATAATGCAAATGATGATATTACAAGTAGTGTAGAAGGTGCTAAAGCTGCCTTTAAGCAAGTTGAACAGTCTATTAAAAAGATAGCTAATAAATATAAGATAAAAGACGAAAATGTTGGTGAAATTTTAAATTATATAGTACCAGACAAAATAGATAGATATGTTGTTGGAAACATAGATGATGTTGTAGAAAAATATACTCTTGAATTCTTGAATAAATATGCAGATCTTAATTTTAAAAACGATAGTATGGCAGAAAGAAATTTTATAAAAGTGCAAAAAAAGAAGTATTTTGAAGATACTATAAGAATTAATAATAATGAATTAAAAGAAGCACTTGATACTTATGGTATTTATGATGAGGAAATTACAGAAGAAAACAAAGAATATTTAATTGATAGATTAAAAAAAGAAAATGCTTTAATGGATATTAATGATTGTTTAATTGGTGGAATAAAAAAAGTTAGTGAACCAGATAACAACAAATTAGATTTTCTTCTAAATTTATCTTCTTTAAAAGAACAGTCAAAAGAAAAAGAAGAATATAAAATTGTAAAAGAAGCTTTTGAAGAATTTGAAACAAGCTCAAATAAGAAAAATATTAGCAAATTAGAAGACGATAATTCTTTGATTAACAATAATTTTTTAACTTATTCGAAAGCTGAAGAAATAATTCCCGATATAAACGATATTGAAAATTCTTTTATAAGAAGAGTAAAATATGGAAATGATTCTATCAGGAAAATTAGTGAAAAAAATGCAAAAAAAATAGATTTCGATCTTCTTTTTCAAAAAAATAAAGAAAATCAAAAAAATAGCGATAATTTTTTAAAAAAAGCCAATTTAGATGACAAAATGTTAAATTTTAATGAAAATAAAATAAAAAAAATAAATGATTTTTCAAATGACGATTTAAGAGAAATTAATAATGATAAAATTGAGCATTATGCTTATAATAATAATTTTGAAAAAATTGAAAAAGAAAAAGAACCGTTATATATTTTACAATTTTTGGATAAAAATTATAAAACAAACGAAATTAATATTTATAAACTTTCAAATGATTATTATTCTTCTGATAAAAACGTTATTTGGAAATTTAATTCTCTTTTAAATTTTAAAAATTATATATCTAATTCTGATAATTTTTTGAAATGGGCCTCTATTCATAAAGTTGGAAGTGGATTTAATGTTGGGGATTTCATTAAAGATAGACATACCTTTAATGTTTGGATTGTTGTTGATAGAAATAATAAAAATGGAGATATTTATATAAGAAATGCAGTTTCCAATCAAGTTCTTAAGGTCCCATTGAAAGATCAAAAAGAATTAATTCATGTGGCGGAAGATTTAAAAAATTATATTATTAAAGTAGCTGAAGGAGAGGCTGTTAATCAATATTTTTCATCAGATGCAAAAGATAAAAATAAAATATTTGTTGGAAAAGAGAAAGAACAATTTTTGCCAAAGACAAAATATGAGCATAATCAAAATTATAGAGAAGAAATACCAGAAATAGAGGATAATGATAGGCTTAAAGGATTAGATAGAGTTCCTGTTGAAGATTTAACGTGGGAACCCAAGCAGGTTGAATTAAAAGAAAAGATAAAGGAAAAAGATCCAAAGTCATATAATGATATAATAGAAACTCAATATTATCCTTCACGAGGTGGCGCACCAAAAATTCCTGTTAAACAACCAAGCATAAAAAATCCTAGAAATTTCGGAGTTATACCAGACAAAAGCAGTCCTAAAAACATTCCTTGGAATAATAGAATGATAGGAACTATTTCTAATTTAAAATGGTTAAATATGAGAAAAGAAGCTGCAAAATTAGAAAAAAAATGTACTGCTTGCAAAAGCCAAATGAAGAACCAAAATAATTTTTGGTTAAGCTCATATAATGATAATTTAATAAAATTGTGCAGTTTTTGTTACAGTAAATTAAATGATTTTTCTAAACTGCTTAAAAATGCACAAGTAGAGACTTTAGATGATCAATCAGATATACAAAGTGAATCAAACCTTAATACAAAAAAGATAGAAGAAAATGCAAATCAAATGTATAGATATTTTTTAAATTTAAAAAATGATGGATATACAGATGAAGAAATAAGACAAGAAGTTAGTAGAGTTTTAAAAAATAAAAAACTTGGGGATTTGTCTGATGAAATCTTAGATGAATTATTTAATAAATTTGAAAGAGGTGAAGAACCGCCAGAAATTGAAACAAAAGAAGATAGAATGAAAAACAAGGAAAATCAACATGAAAAAATTGATTTGCTTGGTTTAATTAAAGAAATAATTTTTCAAAATAAAGATAAAATAAAATCATTTTGGCAAGAGATTTCAAAAGAAGGTTTAAATCAGACAGAAAAAGCTGAAAAATTATATGATTATCTTTTTAACGAAGATTTTGTTTTAGATACCCATTCTTATGGCAGAATGGGTATTTCCGATGTTCGTTTAAACGATTTCTTAAAATATGCAGCACCAATATTGGAGGAGTTAATAACGACCGAGGATGAGACAGAGATAAATAATTTCTTAAACGAAGAAGAAATACTAGAGCTGCTGCAGCCAGAAGTAACACTTGATCGTATAAAAAGTTTTATTAAAGATTATCTTTCCGGTTTATCAAAAGAAGAAAAAATAAATAAATTAAAACAATTTATTATTGTACAATTAAAAATGACAAAGACCGATAAACCTGAAGTTAAAAAATTTCTTAAAAATAAAAACTTAGAAGAAATTTTAAATTCAGTTGTACATACTTTAATCAAAAAATATGGAAATGAAGAGAATTCTAATAAAGAAGAAATAGAAGACAAAAAAGAAGAGGATTTGAATAAAGAAGAAATAGAAGACAAAAAAGAAGAAGAAAATGAAGATTTTGATGTAGAGGATATTATTGAAGAACATGTTCCAACGTTCGATCTGGAAAGCGAATTAGATAACGAGGAAAAGGAAGAACAAGAAATAGAAATTCCAATTGAAGAGATTATGAGGTTTGAATAATGCTTTATAAATATAATGGCGAAGAATTCCTAAATATAAAAGAAGATGGGGAATATATTTCAATATCTCCAAAAAATATTGATAAAAAATTATTAAAACATCTCTTGGCTAATGAAGGAAAATGGCTTGAAGATTCTAAAATTATAAAAGTTTCTAATCCTGTTGATTATTCAAGTACTATAAATTCTGGAAATAAAATGCCAGAAAGCGCCGGACAGATTTATGATAACGAATCACAAGAAGTTGGAGTGGCAAGTGGTTTTACCACTTCTAGATCTGATACCTATGATTCTTCTATGCCTGGCAGTAGAGGTAGAGATATAAATATACAGCTTCAAGATAATCCCAATAAACCCACTTCTGTATTTGGTGAAAAAGCAGAATTAGATTTAAAAAAAGAAAAAATTTTAAAAGAATTTAAAAATAATAATTTTATAGAAAAAGAAGAAATAGAAAAAATAATCGATAACAATATTGATAAAAAGGAAGAAGAAATTTTAAATTTAATTATGGAAAAATTAAATAAAAAAATTTTTGAAAGAGAAGATAAAAGACCAAATAAAAACGAGAATTTGAATAAAATACTTAAAGATTTAGATACAAAAGAGTTGGTCTCTTCAGAATTAAAAAATATTTATAAAATAATACAATCGGAAGAAAAAAACTATGCTGTAGAAAAAATAAAAGAAGATTATAATTTCAATTCAGACATTGTTAAAAAACTTTATAATAATTTTAAAAACGGAGAAAAAATAAAATTAGATATTGAAGAGCAAAATCAAATATTAAAATCTTTTAAAAATAAATATATTAATGTTTTGTTAAAACAATCCTGTTTGCTTTTGGATAATTTTTGTTCTACAGATGTAATTAAAGAGAGAATGGTTAAAATGGGTTTTCGTGAAAATCATGTTGATTGCGCACTTAATTTGTTAGAATATCCATTAAACTTTAATCGTATCAAAAATTCAAAATTAAATTTAATAAAGGTTTCTGGAAAGAATGTTATAGATGATGTTGCTCAAGTAGAAAAATTATCAGCTGGAGAGCAAAAAGAAGGAAAAGAAAAATTAAAACAATTTTGGCTTGAAAGAAACACTGATGCAACTGGTACTTCTGGTATAGGTACAGTTGCTGTTGGAGTTATTATGCCTTCTGGAAAAGCTGTTTTAGAATGGTTGGGAGATAAAAATTCTGTTGCTATTTATAAAGATATTGATGAAGTTGAAGAAATTCATGGGCATAATGGTAAAACAAAGGTTATTTTGAAATGAGCTTTAGACTTTGCAGTGAAATGTATGTTAATGCTTCCGTTTTAGATTTTCCAAAAAAAGTTTTATGTAAAGATGTTTGGGATGGAGAAATTCTTAAGCCAAGTGTTAGAAATTTTTTACTTGAAAAGTTATATGAAGTTTTGAAAAAATATTATAAAAATCCAAAAAATTGGATAATAAATGTATATTTGGCTGGTTCTATAGCAACTTATCAATATAATGATGACACTGATATAGATGTTCATTTTTTAGTAGAGTGGAACTTATTTTTAAAAAATGAAAAAACATCTTCGGAGAATTCAGAAGAAATACATAAAGAAATAAAAGAAAATCTTGTAAAAGAAAGATATAAATATTTTCTTCCCAATACGAGACATGCTTTGGAATTTTACGCTTATCCAACAGAAGAAAGTATCCCAGCAGATGTAGCTTATGATTTAATAGAAAATAAATGGCTTGCAGTTCCTCAAAAATATGTAGAAGATCCATATCTTAGATTTGCTCAATATTTAGATGAAGCTAAAAAGATTGCAGAACAAATAGATGTATTAATTGGCGGAATTAAAAGAAAATTTATAGAAAATGATTCTTTTTTACAAGATATGAAAAAACCATTTTCTATTATTTCCAAAATAGAAAAAGAAATTATAAATAAATATTATTTAAAAAATGTAGAAACTATTTTACTTGATGCAAATGAACTTGTTGATATTTTTGTTCAAATAACTGAGGCAAGAGAAGAAAAATTTAAAAATGTTTCAGATTTAAAAGCGCAAATGACAAAAGAAAATATTATTTTCAAATTTATACAAAAATTTGGTTATTTTGAATCATTGAGAAAGATTAGAGAAATATTTAAGCAAGATCTTGCAGAGGAAGAAAAATTAAACAAAATAAAAAATATTTTTTTCGGTGAAAACAATGATAGATAAAAATAAATGGTTTAATGATTTTTATAATAAATTTAAAAAAAATTTAGGAATTAAAAAGGCTAATTTGACTTCTAATTTTAATGGAAGTGTTCCTGTTGATTTGGATTTAAATTTAAGTTTAGAAATAACTCCAGTTGTAACAGTAAAACCAAAAAGTAAATCATCGTATGAATCGATTGAAGATAAAAAAAAGGATAAAATATTAGAAAATAAAAAACATGATATAGATTTAAATACAGTTTCTGATTTTAAACAGAATTCTGAAAGTGATAATGAAGATGATAAAATAAATTCTATTTTAACAAAATCACCTTCTACTGAAAAAGTAGATTCAAACCCTCCTTCTATTGTTGGGCAAAAAGGTGAAGAAGATGGTGAAGAAAATTTTGAGAAAGAAAACAATAATTTAGATGATCAAGAAATTATTAAACAAATTTATAATCTTTTAAATAAAAGGAATAATAATAAACAAGAAAATAGAAATCCAAAAGAAGTTTCGTACCCCTGTTCAATGTGTAGAAATTATAATATTAGTAATGGAAATTGTGAATTAGGACTTGATCCATTAGCTGCTCAAGAAATTGGAAGCTGTTCATGGCTTAATTCAACAGCCCAAGCTATAGCTTGGGATAATTATATTAATAGAGAAAACAAAAGAAGAACACTGCCAACTGCTTCTTTAGCAAGTGATACTGGTTTAGAAAAGTTGTCTCATACTCTTTCCGAATCAGATAAAATAGTTGGTGATTCAGAAAAACCTATTGAAATTAGAGATAATGTTGTAGAGGATAAAAATAAAAAGGAAAAAGATGAAGAGGGTATTGTTACTAATTTTTATGGTGCAGATGCTTTAATAAATTATACAGATGATGCAAAAAAAGTTCCGATAAAAAATATAAAAAGAGCTTCTACATTAGAAATCGAGAAAATTAAAGATATGATAAGGGAAACACTGCAAAATGTAGAAAAAAAAGATTTAAATTATAATTCTTTAATGCAAAGTTTACAGGAAAATTTCAATAATGATCTTTCAAAAATTAAAATAATACAGCTTATTGATAAATTTCATCTAGAAGATTTAATAATGGATTTATATAATGAAGTAAAAAGTGAACCTGGTATAGAAAGATATTATAATATAGATATAGAATCTCCCAAGCGTAGAGAACCAAGGCTGGCGTTGGAAAAAAAATTTGAATTGAATAAAAATAGCGAAATTACAAAAGATAATTTAAATGAAATATATGAAATGTTAGATTTTATTTATAAATTTAATAATTTAATTCCAGATGATGATGAAATTGAATTATTTCTTAAAGAAAGTGAAAGATTTAAATATTTATATCCAGTTTGGTTAAAAATGTCAGATGAAGAAAAAGAAAAGGCTAAAAATAAAATCTTTGAAAAATATAAAAAAGAAATAATAGAAGTTAATCAAAAAGAATTAAAAGATAAAAACGAAATGGAAGAGTTGGAAGATAATGAAGATGATCTGCAAGAAAAAGAAAATATAAAAATAGCTTCTATATTAAAAACCGCTTATATAAGAAAAATTAAAAATAAAAATAAATGGTGTGTTTTTTCAGAAAGTGGTAGAAATATGGGATGCTATTATTCTAAAGATGAAGCAAAAAAAAGACTTAGACAAATTGAATATTTTAAACACAAAAAATAAAACAGGAGTAAAAAATGGAAAAAAGGTATAATAATTTAAATGCAAAAGTTTCAGAAACTATCTATGAAATAAAATATCATTTAAGAAAATTAGCTTCGGAGGTTTCTAATAATTTAGAATTTGATTATATTAAAAACAAATTAGAAAATAATGGTATTTTTATAAAAAAATCTTTAAATGTAGAAAAATTGAATAATGAATTAGGAGATAAAAAAGATGATCTTGGTGTTTTTGTTGATGAAGCCATTGAAAAGGTAGAAAATGCCGATCCTCTTACACCGCAAGGAAATGCGGGGTTAAAGGGTGAAGTTGAAGTGAGTGAAAAATGTGTAGAAGAAACGTGTTCTTGTGATGAAGAATGTAAAGATAAAAAAGAAAACAAAGAAGCTAGTTTAAAAACAAAAGAACTTTTTAAGAAAGCGTATAAAATGACCAAATGTGCTTCAAGCATGCAGAAAGTAAAAGATTATTTAACAGATTTATGGCTTAACGGTGAATTGCAAGATGAGACATTGTATTATGACGATATCGAACCGTCATGGAATGTTTTTGGAGCTAAAATAACATCAGATTTTGTGGATGAATTTCCAGAGCTTAAAGATTATGGTTGGGTTCTTTTCCACAATAATAATGGATTACCTTATACAGAACTTGTTCTAAAAGAAGATGAAAACGAAAGACTGAAAGAAATACAAGAAATGCAGGAAGAACTTGATAAAGAATTAAAGCTATCAACAGAAGATAAAGAAGATGAAGAAAAGAATGAAAACAACAAAGAAATAGAAGAAGAAAAAGATAAAGAGTCTAAAATGAGTTCGGAAGGCAGTAGCGAAAATAAAGATAAATTATATAAGGCTGCAAGCCTATTAAAAGAATCATTAAAAATTGTAAATCGCTCTGGAAAATATTGTGTCCTTTCTAAAAAAGGTAAATTGTTTGGATGCTACAGTGAAAAGAAGGATGCATTGAAAAGAATTAGACAAATATTTGCTTTAATTAGAAAGAAAGTTGTATAAGGAGATATAAAATGGGAAAAGAGGATATAATATATAAAAAAGCTTACAGTGGACCAGATTATTATATTTATGATGGAAATACTTACTGCCCTGAGTGTATAGAGGAAATAAAAGAAAAGCTTCCCAAAGATAATGATGAAGATTTAGAACAAGAAATTGAACCGGTTTTCTTTTCAGAAACAGATTATCCTCCTGTATGTGACAACTGCGGTGCTTTTTTAGAAGGAGGATTGACATCTGATGGTATTCTTTACTTATATCGCACTTTTTTAAAAATGAAAGATGAGTTTCCACAAAAAGAAAGAGAAATGTACTATGAATATTTTGATCCTTCAGAAATAGCTAGAAATAAAGGTTTATCGAAAGAAGAAAAAGAACAGTTGTTTGACTTATTGGAATATGATAAAGAAGATCTTGAAGAATATGAAAAAAAAGCAGAATATTTAAATTTAAAAATAAAAAAAGAATCTTCTAATTTAAAAAACAATATAAAAACACAAGAAAAAATAGAAATAGAATCAAAAGATGGAGAAATACTTGTAATAAGTTCTTTTGGTTTTAAAGATAATATTTGGAATTTATTAAAAAAAGCTTTTAACGGAGAAGCTGAAATTTTATTAAAAAAAGCTGATGAAGAGATTCACGATGAGAAAAAAGAAGAAAATATTTCTTATGAAAAATGGGGAGAAATAAAAGAAAAATTAATTTCTATTTCTGAAAAATTTTCAACACATCGTTATTTAATTGAAAATTTTATAAATAAAAATAATGCAGAAGCTGAAGATGGAGATTTATCTTCAAAAAGTTTCCAAGATAAATTAAAAGAACTTGTTGATGAAATAAAAGAAGAAAATTTTAATGTAACTTTTGATATAGAGTTAGAGTTTTTGAGAGATTATTATGTTGAACAAGCAGAAAGACAATCTTAA
>JAEHJW020000726.1_pt1 | contig 94043 bp, 141 predicted proteins | sample 9271431 | NCBI WGS metagenome assembly JAEHJW02
CGTTCCATCGTAAAAGTAATTCCCACTGAGAGAGGAAATCTCGACCGCATACACCGCCGTCACGTTTGCCGCTGACACATAAGAAGGTAGAGCATATCCACTCCACGTTCCCGCAGAAGACGAGCCTGCCGTTGAGCAGTTGATTGCTTCATAGGGCGGTGAGCCAGTACAGGTGTTGGCTGACGCAAACACGCCAGAGCTTCCATTTCCAACTGCTGGATAATAGGCACTGGTCACACTGGGCGTAAACGTCGTCGCTGGAATAAAGACATACTGGCCTGAGATGGGCGGCGTTAGTGTTGTGCCAAATGTTCCAATCGCATGTAGTTGAAGCTCATTCGTAGTAGGCGAGTTCGGCGTCACGCTGATGGTGGAGTCTCCGACGAGATTTACCGCGCCAGTGAGCGAGTTTAGGCTGTTAACAATAGCTTGCCATTGAACACCAAGAGCCTGCCCCGAAGAAGCTATTAAAGCGGTTCCATCTGCACCAACCGGGACTCTAGCGTTTGTGGTAGAAAAACCGTACAAATCGCCTTTAGTATTTAAAGGTGACCCTGTTCCCAAACCGGGCATATTAAACATAGTTCGGTCATCTATAATACAAGGGTAGCTTCCAGACGGAGAAGCTGTTCCATTATTATTACACGTTTCTAGCACCCCAGAAGAACCAGTAGTTACAATCGCAATTGGAATATCGGCTGCCACAAATGATGTCGTCTTGACTGATACAGCACAACTTGACGTTGTATTTAGGTAAACATAATTTACCGAGTTAGCCGTAAGAGCCTCCGCCGCACCTGTAAATGTAACCATAGTCCCACCACAATTAGCGGTTCCAGAACTGATATTAACATTTAACCCTGTACCTGAAGTCGGTGCGTAGCCGGGAGCTACACCATTAGCGTATTTTGCGTTTTCAGCCACAATCGGAGCCAGAGTGTTTTGCGGTTGCTGCGCGGCTAAGCTAGTCGTTAGTAGTAGTAGTAGTAAAAAACTAACAAATGTAATAAAATTCTTAAACATGAATCTCCTATTGCTTAAACTGTGATTTTGTTAGGACCGGCTATTAGTTGTCCACTTGCGGTATAAACTGAAATAATATAGTAACTTCCTGCTGGAAATATATCAGAGTTAGGCCAAAAAGTTGGCGTTCCTACAATAGTGCCGCTAGCATTTAACGAAATATTATCACCATGCGATTGAATCTGTGTATTGTTTACCGATCCATCAGTATTCAAACTTACATTTATGGAGCCGTTAGCTACCGGATTCCCGTTTGGAAATTGGAAAGTCGTTAATGGAAAAGCAACTTTTGGCATTATAAGTTAATCCTTCCTTGTCGTCCCTGAGCGATATTATCGACAAGAACTATAGGACTTCCTGTTACCTGCTGCCAGTTATTAAGGACGATATTACGTTCAGTTTCGGTCAAGCCTTCGTTAGTGCTTAACAAGTTTGAAATAAACTTCTGATTAGCCCATTGGAATCTAGTGTCATCTGCGTATAGATTCATTAACGCTAAAAATCCCCAATTATATAGGCGCGAATATTCATCTGGTATAGGTGACCACGTTTGGTTTAAACCAAGTGTAGACGCTGAAAACAACGGAGGCTTCTGTTGTATAGTTATACTCACAGAGTAAGCCTGTGCCGGTGCAGGCATGAGTCGAAATGTAATATTTCCGTTCGCATCTTGGTATTGAGCCGAAATATTCTTCGGAAGGCTATTTGCGGAATCCAATGCTAAATCTATTTTGGGAAAAAGTTCTTTCCACTCGCCTTGGCATGTATTTGGATTTTGGTCCTTTACTGATGCATTCTCAATCCACCCAAAGTTATAACTCGTGCTTAGGTTACCGCTTGAAATAGGACCAAGATTAGTCCAAGTGGCTGTACCATCGGTAGTAGTTCCTCCGAGAGTAGCATTCCACGTCGGTTGGGAAACCCCTGTAGTTCCGGCTAGAGTTACCTGCTGGCTGTTTCCGTTTGGGTCAACGAGTAAATATCCTAATGTAACACCCGTGCTAGCAGTCCAGTTAAATAATGTGTAGTCTTGTTGACCGGGAACACACACAAATCCAATTACGGCTCTATTCCATCTCCAAGCAAAAGGAGGTCCGACAATAGTTTGAAGAACAATGTTTGCACTGGTAATAGCAGGTTCTAGATAATCTCCAAGAGCTACAGGACGGCGGAATATCAAACGCTTTGCCCAATCGCATGTCATACCGAGTGTAATTGTAGAATTATCCATTTAAAAATCCTCTTTATCGGTTGTTGCTCTGAAAATTGGTTCAATTGAAAACCAATCATTTGTTCTATAAACTGCACAAATTCCACCCGGTTTTACTAATTCAACACTTTCAGGATGACTTCGTACCCCTTGTAAGATATTATCTAATACAATAATATTACTAGTATGACAAAAAATAGCTTTTAGTGATTTACGACCTTCGGGCTGTAGCAGACAATCATTATAAAAACTAGCACAACGATTTTCAAAATCGTCGAGACTTTCGCCGTTAGGAATTTTAACAGACGGGTTTTCAATAAGCATATTTAACAGTTGCTTGTTTTGGTCTTTGTCAGTCCCGGCTAAAACACCTAAATTCCAAGGAAATAAACCACGATGCTGTTGTATTGGTATCTGTGATTTTTTAGAAAATTGGTTGGCTGTGTATACTGTACGATATAAAGGAGATGAATAGATTTCAGTGATGGGGTAATTAATGAGTATGTCTGCGGTGTCTTCCGCTTGTTTTTCACCAACAGGGTCTAAATGAACATCTAACCATGAACGGAATTGGTTATTAGCGTTTAGCTTAGTTTCTCCGTGTCTGCAAATAAGGGCAATTAAATTTTTCATTTATGTCCTGATAAAATAACCGGCATACAAGCGTTTAGCCATATATGCCGGTTGGTTGTAATCACTATTTGTATGTTATTGCTATAATTAAAGTTACCAGCCTGTCCACGGACCCCACGGGAGCGCGGGAGTGACAGGATTCAATCCCCATCCTGTATCCATTACACTTGGGTCGCTAACATAGAATCCAAAATCGTCTAGTTCCCTATCGGATTGTTTTACGGCTTTGTCTAGGGCATCCATCGCAATTGCCCTTTCTTGTGGATATTTAGCTCTGACCTTTGGGTCAGGAGAACGTCTAAAACACTCTGCAAAAAAGAAATTCTTAAACGCCCATTCAAAAGCATCAGGAATTGGATTGATATACTGCTGTGTGCTGTAGAAACGCGGTGCTACCATTTGTCCAACAATTTGAATTGCCCATACGACACCAGATTGAGGCGGTATAGGACTGATTCTAATTCCTTGGCCTTTAGGATTAATGGCGGTCCAAACGCAAGTTCCATCGACTACCGTAGTAGGTAATATATTCGGGTTTCTTAATGTTGGATAGGTTGGATTGGAAGGCCATACTGGTTCCGTTGCTCCACAAGTTCCATAAGTAGTCAAGCACCACAGATTTCCATAAGGGTCTGCAATCGCTGTTGTAGCGTTGTATGGAGTAATCAGAGTACCAACAGGATTGGTATAAACTACATTAGGACCGGGGTTTTGCTGACCCGTCAAACCGGGTCCAGAATCAGTCGTGTCTCCCATTGGATTGTTTACAGTCGGTCCTAGAGGAACTTGACCCCATGTTCCGACTGTTAACATACTGTTAGGCATCCAAGCAATCTTGGCTTCATATGTTCCCTGCTGGTATGTTACTAACAAATCTTTGTCAACTTCCATCGGAAGTTTCTGCTTGGGTACGGACGTTTGATTAATATTTACAGCCCACGCACTTTCTAGCCATCCTATGTTGACAAGATTAGGAATAAAATAATCCTGTTGCAAACTGTTAGTGTAAAGTATGGGAAGATTGTATCTATTCCATTTCCAGTTGTAAGGCTGTCCGTTAGGTCCACCGTTGATAATCGCCTGCATTACATCGTTCGCTATCGACAATGCCGGTTGCTGCGACAGCCCACCTGTTGCTAATGTTGGAGCTAAATCACCGAACGTCGAAGCATCGTCAACAATTTCTTGTAAACGGATTGTAGAATTTCCAAGAACAGTACAAGACGGAGTTGAACTAGCGAATATAATAGCAAAGCCGGACACGCCTGCATCAGACGCTATAAGATACAAGTTGTTTGCATCATAACGGGATGCCTGAAACCAAACAGCTCCCCCCGATGTCAATTCAAAGATTACTGAACCGGGGGTTACTCCTAAATTATGCGGAAGAGTGAACGGTCCCGGAGCGGTTGTCGTAAAAGCGACTTGAGTTTGTGTAAGCACTAACACCCCCCGCAATTTGCATAAATAATCACATATCCGGTTATACCGGCATCCGATGCAACCAAGTAAAGATTAGTGGAATCATACCTTTGTGGTTGAAACCAGATTTTCCCTCCATCAGTAAGCTCAAAAATAACAGTAGTTGGTATCATACCTAGATTATGAGCCAACGTAAATGGTCCGGGAGCCGTTGTATTGTATGCAATAGTAGTAGACGCTTGCATTGTTCTCCTGATTAGCGTAAATTGGAGTTTGCAGTAACTAACCGATAGTGCGCTCCGTTATCTGAAAAACCAAAAATAACGCTTTTAGATGTAACATTTCGCGTATGGAAATGAATCGCCTCACCGTACTCACGTACTGCCGTTTCATATTCGGCATCGGAATTATACTGCGTTCTAAGGGGCGGCTTCCATGTCTTTCCACACCGCAAACAACGCACCCACATGTCTCCATTGGCGAAAATATGTTTTAGGACGGCATACTGTTGGTCTTGTCCTTGCCCACCAATAACAGCATTTGCTCCGTCTCCGCCTTTTCTGTGTGTACAGCGTTTCTGGGATGCTGAATCGGCTTCGGCTAGAGCCTTTAAAGTTGCGCCGTTTGTAACGCTTCTCTGTCTCTTTGTTTCACGCCTTAGCTCTCTCTCGGCAAGACGCTCCTGCAAGTCCTGAAGGTTTGCCTGCTTCTCAAGAACTTCTAGTTTCTTGGCTTCTAATTCTAGTTTCTGTGTTTCTAATCTAATAGCTGCTAATTCTGAATGAGAATCTAACGATGTCTCTTCATTCTTTTCAACAATGTCTGTGATTTTTCCCATTTTTCTCCTCTCTTTATTCACTTAACGAATTTCCTGCATTTCTAAATGCATGCAATAACGAATTATAACGTTCAAATGCGGCATCTTGTCTAGGATTTCCAAATGTTTTGTTAGCTTGTTCTTCCGTTAAAATACCTTTCAGTATGATTTGAAGCAAACAAGTACGCCATCCCCTTCGCCTTTCAGCAAGCGGAGCACCATATTGGTCAAAGTTCATAATGGACAATTCAGGCATCTGGCCGTACTGTACCCAACATGCAACTTCTGGTTTACCTAGACCGTTACATTGATAAAGTAATGTAACCTTATCGTGATGTGGATGTTGTACGTACCAACAATGAACCCCTGCTTGTCTAAGTTTTGTTATAAACTCAGCATGACTCATCACCCTACCAATTCTAGCCTCTACATCTTTATAATCTTTTGGGTCTATCCATTGATATTGTTTAGCAATTCCTTCGTTTATTTCTTGGTTTTCAGCCAATACTTCTTGTGTCTGGTTGCTAATTTTATCAGGATGCCTTTTTGCAGCATATTCAGCAATCTCAGCCGCTAATTCTGGTGATACTTTAGGACCATTTAACTCTGCGTCATAGCTATCCCACGGTGAAACATTGCTGAGTCGCGTTCCTTGAGTTGCTTGAATTTCTTGAGCAGTTGGCATAGTCTCCTCTACTTGCCTAATAATATGTCTGTCATTCAATCAAGGCTCATGAGTGAACGTTACTAATTGATGACAGTCTATCTAAGTGGCTGGCCTGCCTTACTAGATAGAAAAGCTGATACATTCCAACATACAGAGTAATCCACACTATATATCTTCCAGTATCAGATAAAACTTATTCATCTGAGTTCTGTATCTCAGGTTCATTACATAACTCTAAGAATAGCATGTCACTGTATTCTTTTAAATTTTGCAGGGCGCGGCGAAGTTGTTTGTTGATTTTTCGCAACGCCCTGTTATTCTTTCTAACTACTGTAAGTTGCTCGTTTTCTTCCATGACTCCTCCAGTCAAAAAGATAAAACTAAGCTAGCACACTAATGCTAACTTCACCGTACACCTTATCAAGGGGTGTGCCGTTCATCACGTTTCCGCTAGAAACAACGTTTCCACGAGAATTGTTAAAGGTTGGATACGAAACTTCAACCTGTGAACCACCTTCTGCCACGGCTGTTACCAGTCCGCTTGCAGACACTGAGGCAACGGCGGTTGATGTTCCAGACGGAGTGTAAGTGTTTCCTGTTACCGTCTTGAATCCATAGGCCAAGAACACCAGCGAATTACCGCTTTCCTGCGCTGTAGCCGTTGCAGCATGTGTTTCAGATGCTGAGTTCGGGTTAGCCAGTGTTAGTGTAGTTGTGGTGCTCGCTGTACAAATAAATGTACCGTTGTTGGATGCGGTTGAGAAACCAGCCACGACAAACGTCTCTCCGGCGAAAGCATTAGAACCACCAGCGGTGATAGTTCCTGTATAAACGCCCGTTCCCTGAAGAGACTGCGCCGTAGCTGCGTGAGTTTCAGCAACTGCGTCTGGATTCTCAAGAGTAAGGGTCGTTGTGGTGCTCGCTGTACAAATAAACGTACCGTCATTGACTGCGTTTACAAATCCTAAAATTTCAAAACTATAGCCAACAAAAGCGTTTGAACCGCCGCCCGTAATAGTACCTGTGTAAACAGCTACACCACCGCTCGAAGCCGCGACAGATGTTAGTGTAAGTTGAGGATTTGAACCTGTTGCAACGGACGTAAGTGTAAACACCGTACCAGCAGCAACTTCATTGCCTCCTGCATCCTGTAGTTTAGGATTTAGCTGGAAAGTTGTAGGACCGTTAACTCCGCTTAATGAAAGTACAACGTTATTGTACCCATTAACCCCGGACTTAGCTTGCTGTCCAAGGGGAACTGTATTGCCCGGAACCACAACCTTTGCGGCTACTCCTAACCCTGTAGTTGGATTTGGAAATGTACTCATTTTTCTATATTCTCCTATTAACCGCGATAACTTACGCGAACTTTAATTGTGTAAGCCAGTGCTGTTCCGCTTCCCGCCACATAGCCAGTTGTTGCGATAACAATTGTTCCGCCCTGTGCTACGTTAGCTAAAAGAGTTCCCTGATCTGTTACACCAGCCGCACTCACGGACCCGACGCTCGCAACTGTCTCAGTTACCGATACTGCCGCGTTTGCGTCTGTAAATGTAGCGGTCATTGCAGGGAGTGTGGCCCCTGTTGGTGTATTAGTAGATACTTCGTAAAGATTAATTTCGTAAATACCAGTTGCCGGAGCAGTAAATGTCAGCACGTTAGCATTATTAGCAACTTGTGCTGTAGCAACGGCCTTCTGAGCAACTCCAGTTAGAGGAACCCACCCGGCTCCCGCGCTCAGAAACAATGTAGCGTCAATCGTATCAATACCCACATTTGGGGCAACGGTTGAACCACCAGACGCAACCACACCTAGAGTGTTAGGATTGCCTTGAAATACCTGATTTAGTAAACCCATTTGTTTCTCCTTAATGAGTGCACCCATCTTAGGAGTGCATAAATGAAAAAGGCACCCACTAATGAGTGCCTTTTCAATTAGTTTTTACCTCTTACGAGATGGCGCTTGCGGCGTCAATCTCACGAATACGGATAGTTGTATCCGGTCCAAGCGAAGTCGTAAAGTGAACACGATAGCTTGTCCATCCGGGGATTAGACCTTCAGGATCGGCTACGGTCGGCTCGGCATTCTGAACAATATTCAGTGTGTTATCAACAATTTAGGTTGTTGAGGTAAGACATTTCTGCTTACCGCTTATAGTTTCTACAATAATTTTACACTTTGTAACAAATTCTTCGTATGAATAATTGCTTTTCATAGAATTGCACTGCTTACAACAGGACACACAGTTGTCTAATACATATCCGATGCTATTATCCAAACGATCTATTCCGTTGTACACATACTGAGATTTACATTGACCTGAGTTATTAAAAACCTGCGACGGTATTTTGTTACAATAATAACAATTTCCTTTAGTAAGTTTTTTAAATACGTCTTTACTTAACTCAAATGTAAATCCTCTACCCATAGCGTTTCTTGAGTAAATTCCAAAAAGAACATTAAAAGCTGCTTCTCCATCAGGTAACGATGTGTTCATTTGTGGTAATTTTCTTTTGTCCTTTGCAAAATCAATTCTCAAACATCCACAACTTTTACGATTATCATGTAAAAGTGACCTACTCGTGGATATAACGGTCTTACCGCAGTCGCAAAGGCATACCCATCTTGTTCTGTTATGTTTTGAATCAGTTTGTGCTGTTACAAGTAAACGCCCGAAGCGTTGACCAACTAAGTTGGATTTAATCATTGTTTCCTATAAGTTCGGACTATCACATCACCCTTGTAAGGGTGTCTCTTCATTTAGTCTCTACTGCTGCCCGGTAATCCTGCTTGCAGTCTGTTCCCGTTTCAGGGTTCAGCTTGATTAGAAAAGATTATTCGATATGGCTTCATTATACCATAAAGGTGCAATATTTTCAAGTTAATTGATAAGTTGTTTATTTTCAACTACTTGAGGTTCACACTTGATGTTCTGCCACTCACCGTCTCCGAACGAAATATCGCCTTGTGCGCCAAGTTTAATCGAGAAGATACCATCACGACCAAAAATATAAGTTCTAAGAGCCGTTAGACCCGTTACTCCCTTATAGTTGGAAGTTGATGTAACTTGGTTAGTCTGGAAGAAACGAACACCTGTTGAAGGAAGTTCAATCATCTCTGACAGGTCAGTAGAGATTAAGTCTTCCATCTTAGCAAGACCCACGGGAGTATGCTTCAGGATGTCAATAGGTGAATCGTTGCTGTTGTCTGCCAACACGTCACCAAGAGCAAATGGGTGGATTACTCCAGCAAATGTCTTAGAACCTTCGTCGAAGGGACGAACTGAACGACCAGCAAGACTCTGTACCGAGTTACGAATCTGGTTCAGACTCAGAGTTGTGAATGAAGTTGTAGATGTTGCACCAAGCGTTGTAAGAACGCTCGCGTCAACTGCACTTGCACCGTCAGCGGTTGCACGAACAAGACCACTAAGCGACTCACCAAGGCGATACGCAAGTTCCCTTGCCACGTTCTCTACTGTGTTATCAATTGCAGTTGCAAGTGATAGCGAGCTAAAGTTCGCGTAATCAGCATATTCACCGATGGTTGCCGTTGTTGTAAGTACATTAATTGAGATACCAGAACCAACTGTACCTTCTGTTGTCTGCGTTGTATTAGCAGCAAACGGAACATACATGAACCATGTTTGTTATTGGGATTCCTGTGTCACCACAGGTCCACTCTCATAGTCACCTATGAGATCAGACTCTATCTTAACAGAATTATCTTCTGTTTCTTGCATATTAGTCGTTACGCTGTCATTTCCACGCTTGTTCAATTCTCTCATTCTTTCGTATAATTCTTGACGCTTTTCTGGATTTTCCATATATCGCGGAAGTCTTACGAATTCCAAGAGAGTAATTGCTTGTTCGCGTTTGATGATTAAGTAAGGAAGTACCGCAAGTAAAAGTTTTTCAATATCTTTTTTCTTTAGGTAACGCCAAATGTAAGCCTTCTTCCACTTTTCGTTAACTCTATTAGATTTATAGTAGTTACCGCCAAAGTTTTGCTGAAGCCATTTTATCAGCTTTTCACTCGTACTAGCTATCATAATTACAGAGTTGTAATTGATAACATTTCCTTTTCTTCCTGCCCCAACTGTGAGGCAACCTTCTCCATCAATGATGCCAGCTAAGTAACTATACTTAGTTTTATCTGACATTTAGCCATCTCCTTTAGATTATTTAATAGGCTTAGATTGTTAGCTCGGTATTTTCTGCTATTGAAAAACAGATTTCCACCGATATAGCAAGATTTCGAGCCACTCATTGTATAGCTCGTATTGGTTACCCGACTTCATCGGGAGATCAAGGCGCTCAGAGCACGCCACAAAAGGAGTTTGCGTTTCCTTTATTAACCAATATATAAGGCCCAAACTGTTGATTTAATTAGCCTTAAGATTTTCTCTGAATTTTTTGTCATAATATCTGACCGTTGACTGAGGCAGATTAGATTGATTATTACTAGATGGTGTGTAACCAGCCATTGTAACATTTCCTTAAAGGAAATTCTTACTTGTATTCCTCCTATACGAATAGGAATTTCTGTCCTTATGCGTCAAGTAATTACTCGGTAATCCGACCGCCTTTCCTTGACCCTAGTTAAGACTTCAACTAAGGTTGCCTCACGCTTTTGGTGACTCTACAGTAATCCGACTGCGAATGTCATTAAAGTAAGTGTATTAAGTACACTGCTCTATGCAGGATTCTAATACGCTTCTTAAAACTCTTTGACCATTACGTAAGCGTCCTGTCCGGGACCGTAATAGTCATATTTAATTTCTTTTATTCTATATCCTAAATCAAAATATAGCTTTTGAGCAGGGTTTGATGTATCAACATGTAACCATGCGTAATGCTGCTCACGATAAAAATAATGAAACTCTTTAAATAACGAAGTAGCGATTCCTTTATTTCTAAACTCAGGGTCTACTGCAACATTATAAACATGTGCTCCGTTTTGATACGTGGATACTAAAAAGCCTATAGGTTTGTCATCTTTTTCAGTACAACATACCCATGTTTGACCCTTATGGATATGTTCAAGAAGTCCAATATTAGGCTCTGGGTTAGAGAAACAAGACTTGTTTATATTAAAAAGGTATGTAGCATCTTTTAATTGGTATTCTCTAACATACATTTTATACTCGTGCTTTTCTTGCCTCGGCTTCTAATTTATCTACTTTCTTGCCAAATTCTTTGTCTGTTACCAGTCTCCGTCTGTATTCATCACTAGGCATCGCGGATACCGCAGCTAATCCAGTAAGGGTCTTTCCATCTGGAGTTTTATAGGTAATATCGCTTCCCGGAGCAATTGGCGTTCCAATGTCTGACGTATTTTCTCTATTTAAACTAAATGGAATTACAGGAACTGGTTCAGTTTTAGGTGTGACTTCAACTAACGGAGTCTCAACAACCGCTATTTCCTGAGCCACCGGAGCACTTCCTAAAACTAAAAGTCCTTGAGCCTTTAAAGTATCGTAGGCTTTCTGATAGTTAGCCCGAATTGGAGCCAGATTGTAACGTACCATCCATGAAGTAATTGCTTCAAAGTTCTCATTACACTTGTAGTAATCGGGGTTATCTGCCACGAAAGCGTTTGCTTCAATCTTTGCTCTAAGATTGATATTATCCTGCTGTATGCTCTGTAGTGTATGTCCTAAAGTTTCTAAAGGAGCGCCAATGCGAGCCTCTACTAAACGAGATGCTGCATCAAATGATTTCGTAGGGTCAACTAAATCCCTAGCAATTTCATAACGTTCCTCGTCGGTTAAATCGCGCGGATTAAACTCAACAGGGCCGTCGTATCTCTGTGCGTCTTCGGGAATATCTTCAGTTTCTACAATACCAAGACGAACCTTACGGGTCTGTTCCCGGAGTTTACGAATTAGTAGAACGTTCTGCTCTCTTAATTTATCCGCTAATTCCTCGTTTGTGGTGTACTTAATTACTTGTTTACCACCGATAGCCCTTCCGCTTTCGTCAGTAGGTTGGTATTCGTAAATCTTCTCTTCTAAAACTGTCTCTTCACTCATGAAAATAACGTCTCCTCTCCGTTTTCATCGGTTGCAAACTCGCCAAGGTCTAATCCTGCCCCTGAATCTATCGGCTTTGGATTAGGTTGGGAATAAATATAATGTAACTTGTATTCATTTAATCTGTTATAGATTTCACCTAAAAAGATAGTAGCCATGCGAGCCATTCTGTGACGTTCTAATACTTTCTCTTCTTCTACATTATCGGTGTTAATAAGATTCATAGCGAACCTATCAACCGAACTTCTAAGTATCTTTCGTAATACATCAAAACCCGGCGTCGCCATTGTGGATACAAGACTCGCAATTTCTTCAGGCTCTAATTCTATCTCTGGTAAAAACTCTGATTTATTCTCCATCTCTCTCCTAATGGAAGTTTTATTGCTGCCTCTCCAGCGGTCACGCCTGATTGTTGGTTACGGCGTCCACCCTGCTCATTGTGTCAAACGGAACCCATTAGGTAGAGCTTATCTCCGTCACGCTTTATTCTACTGTCGGTTCTTCGCCGCCTAATCCTTCCGCTGTCGGCTCTCCCTCGTTCGCTTCGCCTTTAACGCTGTTTAATACAGCACCAACCGCGATACGTTCTCTAATTCTTCCCTCAATAGATTGAGCCTGCAATTGCGCCTTCTGTTGAGCATTTTGTGCGCTTATAGCGGACTGTGTAGAAAGTTTAGACTGTTGTTGTGCGGCCTGAGACTGCATTTGTCTACGTTGCTTCATTTCCGCAGTCATAGGTTTGATAATGTCATTGAAATTTTTCCACTCGCTAGCTTCCATCCACATCTTCAAGATTTCTTTAATATCAACATATTCTTGGTTAATATCAGCGAGACTTTCCTGAACAGTTGGATTAGTGAATATTTGCTCAATTAGAGTCATTGACTGACTCATAACTCTCTTTGCTGCTAACGAAGCTCCAGCAAGAATCTCATACTCAATTACGCCGTCATGGAATGCTTGTAAATCAACTTCAAAATCTTTTCCTTTTTCTTCGCCTAGAATCGTATAAATCTCGGCATCAGAGAAAAATTCAAAGACTAACATATCAAGGATGTATAGCCACGGCTTGAACACTTGTTCAATAAAGTTATCAAGCGGTCCATCTAATCTACTCGCGCTTGCGCTTGCTAGATTTGATGCACCAGTTGCGGTACGTCCCATACCAGACCGGGGGCCTGCTGAGGAGCCTTGTACAAGCTGCGCGTCTGCTCCTGAAGCACCTTCAGTTGCTTTCTCGGACTCGGCCAACGCACTCCAGACATCAGGAGGAACTTTAGGCGATTCTAGAAGCCCGAACGCCTTGTCTATCTCTCCGTCAACTGATAAAATACGTCCCAATCCGGTTCTAATCATCTGGGTAGGAGTGTTTGAATCTCGCTTACGCAGATAAATAGGATTAACTCCGAACGACAGTATTTTTAAGATAGAGTTAATAGTTCCTTGGTCAACACGTTGATTTTGTCCGACAATCAGGCCCAACCCCATTCCGTAAAATGCTCTTGGCCTATTCCACCAATTAGCTGAAAGGAATGGGATAACCCCAAATGTATTCTCGTTAGAACAAAGTTTTCTTTTTCTTTGAATAACGATAATCTTTCGTCTTTTATCCCAATATTCTAATACTTCTAACTTTTTTAATAGTAAATCTGGAGAAACTTGTACATTAATATCTTCAGAGTGAAGAACTACGCCCTTAATATACGCTGCTAACTGTGCAGGGGATACACCCATTGAGTTTGCATCAGTCGGAGGCATAAACCAACTTTTTAATTCTTCATCAGTTGGCAGAACCCATCCTTTTCGTTCTGGGTGGTCTGCTGGTAATTCCCTGACGCCTCTAATTAAATCTTGTAATTGATAAAAATCCATAAATCGGCGGTCAATTACAAAATCCGCGCGTCTAATGTCACCATACGACGTTTTTGGGTCTATCAATACATTGTCAATTGTTCGGCTTTCGATAAACGGTCTAGGCGCGTAACGCTCTTTAATTTCTATTTTAGGAGCAACATTTTTCGGAACTAAAGCCGTCGCTTCATATCCGGCAGGGCCGCCTGAAACCTTATCGACTTGTGCAATTCTTTTCTTAGTAACAATCCTTTTATAAGTTATACCCCATTTCCAAATGCCGGTTCCTAAATGAGCCATTTGTTCTAGGCCAATTTTAGTTTCCATTTTAAAGTTACACTGGTCTAGTAATGATGAAAATAGGGCTGTTTTAGCATCTACAACATTCTGGGATGTTCCCGGACGCGGCCTGAGAACCATTGGAGGGTCGGTATAAAATAAACCCTTATAAAGTTGAGGTACAATGCTATTAACTACTTTTGCTACTGTGAAACGCTGTACGTTAGGCTCCAATACATAAGTATTTTCATACACCGTCATAGGACGAGGAGACTGATACAGAAGGTCAGCATCGCGCCATAAGAGGGCATATTGCTTGTCTTGAATATAAGACTCCGCCCTAGATGCGGAACCAACCACAAGGGTTACTTCTGCGTCGGTGTTTGTAATATCCCCTTGCGAGTTATAATCTTGTGGCTTCAACTCAGCTTGAGTATTGTGCGCCTCACTCTGTATTAGTGCCATTCTGTGCCTCCAACCTTATTCTGTATAAAATACATATGCGTCTAAGCCTTTTCTTTTTCACCAGCTTTCTTATAAATACTAAACAACAAACGAGCATACCTGTCTAGTACATATAAACTAAATATCTTACCATACAGGGCTTCTTCTGGGTAATCTTCCTTATACTGCTTTAAAATAGATTCTTTTATTTCCTTTAAAGTCTTTACGCGCATATGTCCTCCAGTTACGACAATTCTGCTAATGGGTCAATGTAAGGTTCGTTATCGTACTGTGCTATTTGGTTGAGGGCATACTGAGTCTTCGGGTGTTCTTCTACTATAATCCCAGACTCGTTATATTTGGCATATTTTCCTAAACAATAAACTTGGTCATGAATAGCTTTCGATTGCTGGTCTGATACATACGACTGGTTAATAGAATTCATTCTACTATCCATGTCCGCGTAACTGCCATACTGCTCTACTAAAAGAGATAGTCCAGATACCACATCATCATGGGCATCTGAACTTGTTCCGGTAAACTTTTCTAACTCAGAATAAATTTCCTCTAATCCCTCACAGGAATTAAGAAAATACATGCGTTCATCACCAAGAAGTCTTAACACTGGCTTGGCTTTCATTTGCTTTGAGCGTAACTTAGAACCATGTTTGAGCGATATATATTCAATCGGAATCGTTATCTTGAGATTGTCCATCTCACGACGCAGTTCACGACTCATCCACTTTACGCCGATAGAATCTTCGATAGCAATACGTTTTGGTTTCCATTTATACGCGGTTGTAGCTATAACTTTAGGTAAATCATATTCATTATACCTACCGCGAACCATGTTAATGATGTAGAATCGTCCACCAAAAATAAGGGCAGTAATAATAACTGTAAAATCAGCCCATGACTTAGTGCTATAAGCTGTGTCTACTACGGTAACTACAACTCCCTGTGGTGGAAATTGTGTATGCGGTATCGTTCTTCGTACTAGTAGTTCTCTTGGAAACTTAACAGTATTGGCTTTTCTAGGATTGTTAAGATACTTGATAGCAAACTGACCGGCACCTGAAGTTTGGTCTAATATTAACTCTTTTTTCAGGAACTCATAAGTCAATCTTTCAGGAAAGAACAAAACATAATCAAGTTTTGTCATTTCCTCTTCAATCTTACCTGCTTTCTTCGCATCCTCAGTAGGCCACCAACACGCTCGTAGATACGTTTTAATATAAAATTCAGTATTGAACTTACCACTATCTACTGAACCAATTATATCTTCACTTATGCCATTATCCTTGGCATACTTTTCTTCGGCAACAATTCTAATACCATAGGCATCAGAATCTGTGTACCACGTTCCAACGTAATCAATAAATCCAAATGGATTTAGAAGTGCTTTGTTAATACTAATCTGTTTATTAGTTTTTGCGATTCGGTCATCAGTTTGACAGTTTTCGTTAGTAACAACGTCGTCAAATTTCAGAACTCCGATGTGCATACCAGAAAGAGCCTGCTCAATAGACGCTGCGCGAATCGTTGGCTCCTTGTCGTCTCCTCCTGCTGGACTTTGGAACTCTAAGGCGTTTCCTTCTGTCGGAGGTACGCAATGCTCAGGAAACAGCATTTGGAATAAACTATTTGACCATTCTCCGGTTTCCTTGTCCATAACCTGTCTAGGGCCATAGATGGCTTTACCTTTGCTGTCAACATCTTTTGTCTCTTCTAGTGTAAAATGTTGCTTGGCTTCGCCGACAAAATCTTTAGCTAATTGGAAAACTCCGGTCAGAATTAAAATAGTAATCTCAGGAAAACATATAATCCACTGAATGCTATCGGCAATGTTTAAGCTCGACTTGAAAGCGCCGCGCGGAGTTAAAAGCATTCTTTCTTTTAATTCAACATACTGGTTTGCAAACTTTTCAAATGTAAGAAAATTAGGGTCTTTCTGAACAAAAAACTTATTACAAATCTCTTCGTGTGTATTTACTGTTACTTGATTGTATTTTTCAAGAACGTGGCACAAAAAGTAAAGATTTGTTTGGCACATGAACCTAACCTTTGCTAGCTCAGTGAATTCTTCCGTGGTTAAAGTCTCATTATTCTTTTTATTTAGAGCTTTTTTCCAAGAAGAAATGACTTTAGATTGCTGCGCTTCTGGAAGTTTTGAAAAACTCTGCAACGCCTTTGCGCTAAATTCGGACTCGCCTGTGTTTTTATGTTGGTAGTTAGGAAGAGTGCGACACGCAGTATACAATTCTCTTAGTTTTTCAATTCGCATTTTTTATCATTCCAGATAGTTAGGTAATCTATGGCTAGTTGTAACCTTCCAACACTGTCTTTCATATTTCCCAAAGCAGTATTGCAGGAGAAGCAGATTAATCCGCGAATGCATTTTCCACAACTTGTCTTACCCGGACAGCAAGAATGATCGTGATCTACGCAAGGTGTTTTAAGTAAAACATCTTTACATAGTTTACATTTCCCGTCCTGCTCCTCCAGCATTTCGTTAAATCTTTCAATTGTTAAATTAAATGTACGTTTTAAGTGACTTTTATTTTTAGGAACATGAATATCTTTTCTACGTTTTAAACCACTATGTTTAGTATACGATAAATCACATCCACATGAAGTAGAACGTTTTAAATTAGGAGTTGAAATTACCCTTTCTGAGCCACAATCGCATTTTACCAACCACCGTGCGTTACTCTTTTTACCATTATAAGTTAAAGTTTTTTCTTTCCTAATCACCAAACGTTTGCCGAATCGTTGTCCGGTCAAATCAACAAAGTTAGGTGCTTGTCTCATATATTAATGTTTAAAACTTGCCATAGTGTGGGCAAATGCGGCCATCTTTCTAACATGCGAATTCTTGGAATTCTTGGCCGCTTCTAATTTGTCTTCAGGAATTTTTTCACCTTCCGGAACCTTTAAAGCGCGGTGCAAACCACCCTTATTTAGATGATGCATTGCTCGATAAAGTGATACATTGTGTTTATTTTCGGTTGCCATTACATACCTCCTTGCGGCACTGGTTGTGTCGGTTGTGGCTGTGCGGCTGCTCCGGCAGATTGCGGCGGTATTCCGCTCTGTCCAGCATCTGCCTCGGCTTCACCCGGATTTGGTTCGCCCATATGGTCCATCATGTGATCTACTAATCCGTCATTACCAGTTGAAACATGTTCCTCGTCTGGGTGGTCGGGATGCGTATGAACGTGAATATGAATGTGGTGTTTCCCGTCTGCGGATTTCTTGGTTACGATATGCTTAATTTCTTTCTTTGGCTTTTCTTTCTTACCGCCAAGTTCGTCTGATACGTCAATTTTATGCTTTGTCATGGATTTCTTCTCTTTGCGGTGCTCTGCCGCGTCTTCTGGGTTTAGAACCGCCTCACCTTTCTTTAGAATTGCCGGTCCTGTCTTTGGAACGTAATCTATACCATCATGATATTTTGGAGAGGATGGTTTCTTTGGCGAGCTAACCGGCTTTGGCTTTGGCGCTGCTTTTTCTTTATTCGCAGCGTCGGCAAATGACTTGTTAGCATCTTGCACTGCTTTATCGTCGGCATCTTTTGTCATCTTATCTGCTGTTGACTCTGGGGGACTTGAAAAGCTGGACATTGGACTATGTACAAAATTTTTAACTTTATCACCAAGTTTTGTGGCTGTATTGATCGGACCCATTAAAGTATCGCGTACTGAATTAACGAAATTTGTACCAATGTCTTGAGGCGAGGATTGGGCCATTATTTTTTCTCCATATTTTCTAAATCATTCCAATGTGTTCTTAGCACTTGGCGAATCCCCATACCGGGGTCGTATTTTGGATATAAAGTTTTGTAAATTGTTTCTGCTTTATGAAAATTGTAGGGAAGTTCACCAATACTTCTAAGAAATGCAAGTCCAGTAGAAGGACCGCGAGAGTGACCAGAGTTACAAGCAACTAGAACATTGTAACCGTTATCTAACTTGTCTTTTATATAATCTAGAGCGTATTTAATACACTCAAAGGGAATCATGTTAGGATCATTTAAATCTAATATATTTATAGCTATTCTATTATCGTCCTCTTTATGTAAATAGTTTTTACCTTTCGGAGCCGACAACGAAGTATAACCTAAAGTTTGTTGATGACCGCCAACTCCATACTTGCACATTCTTGCAGAACGCCAGTCGGATTTGTTGGCAATTTTAACGTAATCTGCGTCATCTCCTACATAAAGGGAACCTCCAGATGGGCTTTTGTAAATAGACTCCATGGCTCCTCTTTACTCTAGCTAAAATAAGTTTCCTCGTTTATCATAACTGCCCGTTCGCATGTTACAACTAAAAATGCTTTCGGATTCTTTGTATTATCTGCTGTTTTGTCAAACTTGGATACTAAATTACATTTATGAATGTGAATTGCTTTCGTTTTTCGTTCCGTAGATATATCACCGTTATCGTATGACCAGATATAAGGGTATTCACTCGAATTGTTGTAATAAATTCTTATCTCATACATTAGCTTATTACATCCGTTTTGGATTCAGTATTAGCTATCGCATCGGCTCGTACTTCATCACCTAAAATTGCTCCGACACCGTGGTTTTTCTGGAAAAAACTTAAAAACTTAGAAACTAATATTCCCCATTTTTTCCCTTCTAAAGCGGCTCTAGCCGAGTGTGCTGAAATAGTTTCATCTAGCCTTCCATTCAGCAGGGCAACATTAGCAAGTATGTCAAGAGCGATTAGACATCTAACCGGATAGGAATGTGTAAGAGCTTGTTTTTCCAACACATATGCTTGCTGTTGTGTAACTTCAGAAAGTCCTGTATACATTTTAAACTGTACCCTCAATTATGATAGGTTTCTTCTTGCCTTCAAGGGCTTGTAGCGCTGCTTCTCTAGCTTTTTGCTGGCATACGTGGATAAAATTGTTTAACACAACGTTTGCAAAATCTGTAGCGAACTGACATGCAGATTCTGATAAAGGAATTGCTATGCCATTGTGATTCCAAACTTTTGAAAACTTTACAGCTTCGTTTAAATCTACTGCGAATGGTTGCATTATCCCTCCAGATTGGCAACTGCTTTACTTAATAAGTCCTTAACTTCTTTGTTAGCAACTATGCGTTCAACTTCTCCAGCTTCGGGTGCTGCTACTCCACCGTTCCAGTTGATATTTCCCTTTGTATCAATATAATTAGACGTTAAAAGTGACTTCCAATATTCAATGTCGTCTCCGGTTGAAGACAAAACCATACTTATAAGCAAAGCTAACATTTTTAACTTTGGATGTGTTCTTTCATCTATACTGATTTGTTTAGCAAGAGTTTTCTTCTCTTTCTTACCTGAAACTGCCATAATCCTTTAGTCCCTCCAGACTTTTTAAGTATATATAATTCGACACGGTAAAGCAGATGCAGGCGTCCAGAATCTAACTCGCGTTTTTTTATCATTAACAGAACATATTCCACAAATTACTTGTTGTTCTAGTACGCTTATCTTATAGTCGGCAGGACTCAAAACGGCATCCCAAGACGGATGGGTGTGTATATCGCCTAAAATTTTGTATCCAGCATTCTCAGCGGTTTCTTTAAGAAGATTATAATCCTCAACATACCAAGCCACAGTTCCTTTTGTTTGTATACTGTACTTCTTAGTGTACGCAAAGCTGACTATTTCCACTTCATCAATTGAGTTGATTTTTCCTATTAAATAGGCTTGAATTTCATATGGGAAAGACTGTCTCGCAAGTTTCCGAAAGTAGTCTAAGGCTCCTTTTTTTACTTTAACCTTTGAAAACATTGTGTCCTTTGTAGTCAGGGGAAGATTGAATCTACCTTCCCCTTTAAAAGTGCTCCCTTCGGAGCATGACCGTGCTTTATTAATGCTATCCGGCCCTGTTAAACTTTAGTTCTGTGCACAATGGTTTCGACTTCTTTTCCGTCGATTATTTGAATCCGTTTATAGGTATCCGGAGGAGGAGAAGTTACAAAATCTACTTTAAGAATTACGGAACTATCTCTGTCAACTCCAGATAGATTTTTAGTAGTATTCGTCGCTTTCATTTAACTTCCTATAACTGAAAAGACATCGGCTGCTGTTCCGACATAGAAAATCTGGTTTAAATTATCTACTTTTATAGATACAGATGTTCCTTTTTCGAGAGGATAGCCATTTGTCGAAGACACAGCACTTGAATTTCCAATATAAACAATGCCTACATTGGTCGATTTAGCCGCCAATATAACATTATTGAAAATTTGGCTGTCCGGCAACTGCTGTGCTGAAGCCGAAACTGTTTCTTGAAACATTACAAAGTTATGATTCATTTTACTCTCTTAGTTCCTTAGTTCTAATTAGCAACGTTGGCTCTCTGTTGCTTCTGTAAAATCCACGTACATGTATTTGCCTGCCAGCTTCTCAAAAAACTCGATAGCCGATGGATTTGTTATTGTTAATTCAACATTTCCTGACGGTGTGGAATTTGAAAAACTTTCATTTTCTGGGCTTGATTCATCGCCTTTATAAACTGCATAGAGCTTCACGAGTGCCCACCCGTTTTTATCTTTGAAAATGTTACTTACTGTAAATTTTGCTCGACATCTTTCCATAAGTTCCTCCTCTTTCCCGCCGCTGCGGGGATAACTGTATGCTCTCGAAAACAAAAAGGGCTACGTATTGCGCGTAGCCCTGCCTCCTGTATGATATATAAATCTAGGGCAGCGACGACTTTGAATAAAGTCGGGAGGAGTTTCGCCACCCCATTCTCATTATCTATCTATGTAATCTATTACTATATTACCATAGTTTTTTTATTTGTCAACTAAATATCTCGTAAGTTGTTCATTTTAATGGAGAAAACTTTCTTGCTAATTCAATTTTCTTCAGTTTAAGTATCTCTTTCTTACGTTCCCATCTCCACTTCATCTGCTCTTGTCGTCTTTTTAACTCTTCTGGATTTGAATAGATAGACATATCCTCTCTGGCAAACCGCTGTAGTATTACAGTATGTTTTAGATTCTATAGTTGTATTTAAATATGTATTCGCAAACTGATCCCTAGACCTTACCAGTAGTCTGATAAAATTCTAGATATTTATTAAATTTGTCAGTATAGGTTGTATTCGCAGTTAGCCTAATCCCTGTTTTGAATTGCAACGCATTAGGAGCGCCTAAGTGGTTCTCTTTAGAACGGCTTTATACGGCCAATACAAACCGTATAGGTCCGGTACAAGGGTTTTCAAGTCTTGTATAGTTTACAATCACGCATTCACTAAAGACGGTTTCCTATTATCGTTTACTGACCAACGATAACCTCAGTTCCAGTCAATTCTGGAAGACTTCACCGCTTACCATTTGCGCCAAAGGCTCTAGCAGGACTGTCAATCACTGCCCTCTGGTTCTTGCGGAAAGATAAAAGACGAGAATGTATCTTCAGGTCTTAAAGGTGCTATTTCCACAAGCATAGTAGCATTATCTCACAAGTCAATAAGATTGTCAATAGCTTTTTTCAATTATTTTGAATTATTTTTTACCCTTGACAAATTTACTTTACAGGGGTATAATAGTAAACGATGATTACAGCCGAGCGAGAATTGAAGCCTCTTGTACTAAATCCTCCACCAAACATCACGTTAGTTGTTGATGATACAGGGGTTGACAAATTAATTACGTTTTTAGAAAGTAATTCAGAGTCTGGATTCGATATTGAAACGACTCCGACCAAGGATTTCTATTGGCGTCGAATTCGGACAATGCAGTTTGGAAACAATTCTGAACAGTATGTTATTGATTTAAAAGCATTTTGCAACAATGATTCCGAATTGCTTTATTCGTGTCAAGGCGAATATGGAAAAAGTTTAGATAAGGCTCCTTTATTGGTCGCCTTGTTGAACAAATTGTCAAAGTATTTATTATCCAAAACTTACATTAAAGTTGGAGTAAATTTAGGCTTTGAGTATGAGTGTTTGTACTGGCTTTTAGGCGTTCGCGCGTGTGGATGGTATGACTGTATGCTGGCCGAGAAGTGTATCTATGCAGGTCTTGGAGGCCATGCTTCGTTAAAGAGATATGAATTTTATTCGATGGAGTCCATGATGAACAGGTATTTCGGAGTTTTCATCGACAAGACCCTACAGACTTCTTTCAATTTAGAAGACGATTTGACGGATGCTCAGTTAGAGTATGCAGCCCTAGACACAAGGACACCTATTGCTATCAAGACTATACAATCCATCATTGCTAACGGGGAAACGGTAGACAGTTTAAAGAGAAAAGGGAAGACGAAACTTGCCGATTATCTCTACTATGTGGACAGACGCATTTTAGGTGATAACCTACACGAAGTCATACAGATAGAAAATAACGCATTGGGCGCGTTTGTTGACATGCACGTTCACGGAGAAAGGCTTGATGTGGACAGATGGGTTTCCCGTGTCAATAAGGCAAAAGAAAAGCTAAAAGATGTTGTTAAAGGTCTTGATGTGTATTTTGTACCGATTGTCGGCTCAAAGCACGAAGCTGTAAATGACGCCGAGATTGAACAACTTGAGTCAGAATGGAAGAGTTTAACTACAATTTCGGAAGAAGAACTTGCAATCAAGAAGCAACTGCGCGAGTTAAAGAAAAAAGGTGTTGTATTCCTCCCTGAAACTCCGCTTCAACTGAATATGCAATTACTCCAACTTGAGGCCGATAGAAAGGCTAAGAAAGAAGAAATTAAAAAGAAATGCAATGACCTTAAAAAACTTAGAACAAAAATTAACAAATTAAAAGACAAATGTGAAGGCGACGCGTTGATTAACTACGGTTCTGACGCTCAGTTGTTGCATTGCCTTCGAGATAATTTTCCTAAACTTAACAAATTAGAGAGTTTAGATGATGAAACTCTAGAAAAATACGAAAACATTGGTCCAATTAAACTTATTCGTGAGTACCACGGCTTGTCTAAGGAAGTTGGAACGTATGGGATGACTTGGGTGCAGAAATGGACTACACATCCGTGTGCGGCGGAAGGATGGATGCATCCCGGAGACGGGCGTATTCACTCTGAATTTAATCAATACGATGCCGAAACAGGGAGGTCTAGTTCTGAAAAGCCGAATGGTCAGAATCTGCCACAAGACAAAGAGGTTCGCAGTAGTTTTATTGCTGACCCGCCAAATGAGGATATTAGAATTAGTGACTGCTGCAATGCAGATACGTTAGATTTTATTAAAGGCGGTGACCCTTACACATATTATCAATCATGTCGGGAATGTGGTAACGAATGCACAACTCACGCCGAAGAATACGTTATCGTAACGGCTGATATGTCCGGAGCAGAGTTACGCATTATGGCTGATGATTCAGGAGATGAACAATGGGTCGGTGCGTTTGAACGTGGAGAAGATTTACACTCATCTGGAACAGAGTTATTGTATGCGGAAGAATGGGCAAAAGAAGCACTTCCCGATTGTCTGTATTATGTTCCACATGACAGTGAATCGGTAAACAAATATCCAAAAGCTACTATTGGAGCGCCAAAGAAAGAAAAGTGTAATTGTCCTCTTCACAAAGAACGCCGCAATGCGACTAAGGCTTGTAATTTTCTTCTAGCATACGGTGGTGGTCCAAGGACATTGGCGGCAAATATCGGAAAGTCTTTTAAAGAAGCCAAGTCATTGATGGAACTTCACGAACAAAAGAATCCGGGAATTTGGCAGTATTTAAAGAAATCTGGGGAGAAAGCGGAAAGAGAATACAAGGCATTTGATTTGTATGGACGACGCCGAATTTTACCAGAGCCAACATGGGACAATGCAATCGAAAATTGTAAGGAATATAATGAAAAGTACCTAAGACTTTCCGATGAAGATTGCGAACGTAATATCCAAACATTCATCAACATCAAGGGACGCAAGCCTAATCAGGAGGAAGAATTTGAATTAACGCACAGACAGCCGAATAATCAAGAAATTAGTAAAAGTCTGTATCAACTTAAAAACGGAATTGCCCGGAAAGGTAAGAATCATCGAATTCAAGGAACAAATGCGTCTATCGCCAAGATTGCCATGGGAGACGGCTTTGATGCCGATGGTAAACCGTTCTTATGGCATACTTTGCCTAAGTACAAAGCAAAGTTGATAAAATTTGTGCATGACGAACTAGTAGTACAATGCCCAAAGCGTTTTGCTAATGATGTTGCACAATTGATAGGCGATGCTTTCAAACGAGCGGCAGCAATAAGAATGAAAAAAGTTGTAATGACTTTTGACTATAATATAAATAAGTATTGGTGTAAATAACAAATGAATAAAAAATTTATTGATTTAACTGGTAAAAAATTTAATAATCTTGAAGTTATAAAATTAATATCTACTCATGACAAACGTGTTCATCACTCTTTGTGGGAATGTAAATGTATTTGTGGAAAAACATTCACTAAAATACATTCAAATATTGTAAGAGGTAAAAATTTAGGCTGCAACGATTGTTATAGAATTTACGGACAAATTAAATTACGCCCTTTCGAGTCGAAATACAATGTATTAAAAACTTTAAATAAAAATCGTGTATCAGTTGACTTAACTTATGAAGAATTTTTAGAATTTACTAAAACTTTAGCGTGTCATTACTGTGGGTCAACTCTAAAAAGAAATCCATATAAGTGCTCTGGCTACTATTTGGACAGAAAAGATAACAATTTAGGATATTCTGTTACAAATTGCGTTACATGTTGTCCAAGATGCAACGCAGCAAAATCAGATCACTTTACCTACGAAGAATGGAAACAGATTGGAGAGTTAATTAAAACATGGAGAACATAAATTGAGAAAAATGAAATATATTTTAGGAGAAATAGTTTGAAAAAGAACCCAATTAAACCAAGAGAGACTGAATTTTTAACCGTAGCTCCGTTTCCATGCTTTAACTACCGAGTGTATATTCTTTTTACCGACAATGTAGAGGCAACAGCGGACAGCCTTGCATCGCAGGGTATTTTACGTAAAGAACACGATATTGATGACACCACACATGCATTTACTGTTCGGATGCCTAATCAAAGTTTCACTATTTTAGTTTATCCTTACAACGTTGATATTTGTGACCTTACGCATGAGGCATACCACGCGGTTTGTTGCATGTTCAAATGGATAGGAGCTTCACAAGAGGAAGAATTATTTGCTTATACTTTAGGGTATTTATGCAAGTTAGTTGACGACGACAGACAAGCAATGTCAAAGAAACTTGAAAAAACTTAAAAAACTACTTGACATCCGGAACTTTGTTTGCTATAATGTGTTCATATGGTTGAGATTCAACAACTTGTTGACGATAAACGTTGGTATAGAACTTTACATTTAGATTACTTTGATAAAGGACGGGTCAACAAGAAAGGGAAAACTAAGCAGTTTGATGTTATCTCTAGAACAAATCGTTCAGTTCTAGGAACAGTCAAATGGTGGGCAGGGCTGAGAAGTTACTGTTTTTTCCCTTTGAATCTCACCATGTACACAGATTGTCGTCTAAGAGAAATAGCACAGTTTTGTGAGGGTCGAACTCAAGAAGAACTGGCAAAAATAACTAAAAAGGCAAAAAAAGCAAACGAATTACGAAGGCGGCAGAAAAGAATTGAAAAATTAGCAAAAAAACGCTTGACAAATGCAAAAACCTGTAGTACAATAGCTTTAGAAAGTAAAAAACTTGTTCCTGAACAAAAAAATCAGGTGGTGGAGGGCAAAGGTTCAGAACCAACGCCCCTAGAAAAAGAACTAGGTCGTATAACTATTATTTAGTAGTCAAGGAGATAAAAATGTTTGAAATTTTTGTATTAGTCGGCGGTCTGTTCCTTGCGGAACGGGCTTATACAGCTTACAAGTCAGGTAAGAAACTAACAAGTATCGCTAATGTAGCAATTATTTTAAAGAATGATGTTACCAACATCGAAACCAAGCTGAACACAGGTGTTGCTGTTGCTAATGAAGATTTAAAGTCTTTTGTTGCTTCGGCAAAATCAATTCTGACCAGTATTGGTCTGTAATAACAAAAAAGGAGAAAAAATGGCAGTAGCAAAGAAAGCAGCAAAGAAGGGTCTTGTTAAGGAATTCGAGAAGAAGGACAAGGCTATGGATGCGAAGCTGATGAAGCAGCTTGCAGCTAAGGGTGGTAAGAAGAAGTAATTAACTTTCCGGTGGTGGTAAACGTCAAGCCATGAAGAATTGCTAACTTTGTGCAGGTCTACTAAAGAAATCAAAATCCTGCCCGGAAACTCGAAATTAAATATCAGGGTTCGTTTAAATGCAGAAAGACACCTACCAAAGTTTCGTAGGAAGATGTTCGGGACGCGCACCCGGCACCCCGATAAATTGTATAAAGTACACACGTATGAAGCACATGATGCTTGTATCGGACCCGGTTTCGATTACCGGCACATCCACCAAGTTTACGCAAGGACAATCGCTACGCCAGAGGCTAGCCTTGCAATCTGGCATAAAAGTTTAGGGTGTGACAGGTTTCGACGGTAGAGATAAATGTTGCAGACGTGTAGATAGGCGACTATCTTAAAAGCGCAAAACAAGTAACTGACACTAATAATGCTCAGTACAACATGCTCGATGCTATGATTAATTCTATTCCGGTAACGGCAAATGAACTTGTTCCTAGCACTGAACTTGTTGAAGTAGCTTAGGCTACGGCGCTTGGACCACGAGCGGGTAACAGAAGAACAGCCGTGCTGTTCAGTGGTATTAAGTTTAAGTTTAGCCTAGTTCGCAAGAGCGTAGGTTGGGCTGCAAAGGAGTGCGAACTGTCCTCGCGGACCTCAGTAACCGTGGCTAAAACAGGGACATAAAAGGTCGCTACTTGTCCCTAAGTTTTGTAAGATGGCTCGCTATACTGTACACGAGCCTAGTTAAATAAACAATGTTTTCAGGTGACGCCTTAGCCGGTTGGTCAATAGTGAGTGTAATCGGATAAAGAAAGTGAGAAAAAGTAGAACTAATGACTGACGAGGAGAAGGTGAAGACGAAGTTGTCGAAGGCTATCTGCTGGACGCATGGAATCTTCAGGGACATGCTGGCTATTTACGAGCGTCCCGTCAACACCGAAATGGAGCCGTTCTGGGGAAAGATGCTGAGTAGCACATTCCACGAAACTGAAGATGAAGCATGGGCCGACGCAGCCAAGCGGCTGGAGGAGAACTGAGAATGCGTAATCTACAAATAGGTGTCATGTTATTGATTGTAGCCATGGGAGTCGCGGGATGTTTTAATGGCGCAAAACAATCACCCATCCCCTTGAACAACACGGTCAGTGCGGACAGTTTTCGACTGAGGCGTACTACGAAGATTCAGCTTTCGCAAGGCCGAACGCTCATTGATATTTCGGAGCAGACGCCGTATATGTACATTTACCCTTATGGCGTGGAGTTCATGGATGGTATTGAGCAGCCCGGAGGATATAACATTCTCTTTTACTGTGACAACGTAGCGGATAAGATTCTCGACCGCAATCTGGTTCCAGAGGTTGAGAAGCAGTGCAAGATTGCCCACGAGGATGCTTTGTATTTCTGGACAAAAACTCCGCCTTCTGAATTTACGGATGAGCATGGGAAGGTCTGGAAGAGGGAGAACTGAGATGAGCGAGTACCCGATACCGGGAGATTTGCAAAATGATTATGCCGAACTTAAACAAGAGGCCCACGAATTAGCTTGTGATGAGCGCGATTCGAGCTACACGAGATGGATCATTCGCCTCATCGAGCGCATCGCCAAGCAGGAAGCGGAGATTGAGCGGCTGAGCGCCGAGAACGCATCTTTGATGAAGGTGTTCTCCGATTCATCCGTCGTTCACATAAACATTCTTCGCGGAACTATCGCTCTGACCAAAGCACAGGCTATTCATATAGCCGGTCTTCCTGCCAACGTGGAAGAACAATTGGCGTCTCTCAAGGCTCAGGTAGAGCGGCTGAGCGCGTGGCAGACCTCCGTACTTCGCAGACGTGGACTTTCAGATGCGCCTTGCGATGTATGCGGCTACAACGGAGTGGGCTATTATCAGCCTTCAACACATCCCTGCGCAGCCCGCGCCGCGAAGGGAAACGTATGAAAGAACATCTAAAAGCTGCTAGTGCTACTATTGGGGTCTTATTAGGGATTCTGTTAGGATGTATATTTCCAAAGGTCGCTGCCATAATTACGATAATTGGATATGGTTTTTTACTCTTGTTCCTAATATACACAATATTTTTAGCAATGTTTAGTTAAACCGCCAAATTTTTTTACAAGTATTATAAAGTGTTTAAGTGTTGGAGCAGATAACACAGCCGCAGAGAACCTGTACGTGCATTACAGAAGCGGATACTGTGCTGCTCAATGCACATAAGTTTATTAATAAGTTGCCGGTTTTTATCGTTTCCCGGCATTAAAGGACACTGAAGGAGAACGATGTCAAGTGTCCTATAAGTTTATCGGTGTATAGTGTAACGGGAGCATCCGTGGTTTGGGGCCATGTGGTCTAGGTTCAAATCCTAGTACGCCGACCAGTTAGGAGAGTAAATGCCAATTTATACATATTATTGTAAACTTTGTGGAAAGTACAAAGAAAAGATTGGGAAGATTACAGACCCTCCTCCGCCATGTTGCAGAGGCTGTGTCGCTAAGTTAGTGCCAAGTGTTCCGTCTCCTATGCAATGGGGATGCAAACGTTTTTAGAAAGGTATGTCTATGTCTCTATCTTTGTTTTTAACAATTTATATATTTGGTAAAATATGTAACATATGGTTGTACGTTCGAGGATACTTGAAGACTGGAGACGACGTAAGAGTTAGCGATTTTATATTATTTATTTTACTAGCTCTAATTCCGGTGTTTGGGTCTTTGTTTGCATTGTTTATATTTTTCTTTCACAAGAGAACAAAGTTCTTGACAAAGCCGCTGTTTAAGAGTAAAATTGTGAGGTATGTTAATGGATAACCAAAAGTTAATGACAAACGAAGCTGTTATCGGGCTAAACGACCATCCTTCTATTACTTTTAATTTTGATACAAATAACTTTCATAGCCCTAATACTGTCTGGTTTTTAGATTCTATCACGTTCGACGGATGCGACAGTAAATGTCCGAAAGAATTTTATATAGAAATTATTAAGTTTTGTCAAGAAAAGTTATTGTAAAGTTACTATAGCGTAGTGGTAGCCTTAGTGGATACGCGGGCCTCATAAGCCTGAGATATGGGTGCAATTCCCGTCTACGCAACCAATTTTAGGAAAGAAGGAATTATGAAGAGTTTTATAGAACAAAAAATGGAAGAGGCAAACTGGCCGATAAGCAAAGCAACTTTTACTTTTGTAGACGGTCCTTTTAAAGATATTAAATTTGCTTGTACGGTGGCGGCACCTGAAGAAGTAATCTTGATTAGTCCAAATATGATGCGCCAAATGTTAAACCAATTATCCGGAGAAAAAGATACATTATTATTGATGCCCGGAATCGAAGAATAAAATGTGGACCTGTGCTAACGAGTCTGACGGTCCATACGGCGGGTAGCACAGCCCGCCGTCCATGCAGGAGTGGGCCAGTATAGTGACGCCAGCAGCCTGTAAAGCTGTGACCCATAGGGCAAACATCGGTGGTTCTAATCCACCCTCCTGCACCAAGGAAAAGAAAAGAGTACAATATCGCATGACTAAAACAGCAATGACAAAAGAACATCAAATTGAAGTTATTGTAGAAAATGCTGACATTATCCGGAAATTAGCAAAAGTCAATGACATTTTTGTTAATATCGAAGACCAGCGTTACAGAGTTTTAAAAACCTCAGGAATTCAACAAGAGACTCAACAAGAGAATAAATAGTTTTAATCGCCTTGTGACGGAATTGGCATACGTGCTAGTCTTAGGAACTAGATTTTGTGAGTTCGAGTCTCACCTTGGCGACCAAATATACCGAATGGACTTGACACTGAATGACACATGTGGTATTATAATGACTGTAATAGCGGAAGTGTGGCAGAGAGGCTTATTGCGGAGGTCTTGAAAACCTCTGTTCCGAAAGGAACCGTGGGTTCAAATCCTACCGCTTCCGCCAGATTTAGAAGGAGCGTATGACTTACATACAAGCATATTTACTTGACAAAGATGGTTATAAAATCGCTTTACTTAAAGTACCAGTGTCATATGATTATTTTCCAGAAATACCATTTCATATCGAACGAAACGGGTGGTCGGCCATACTCACAGATACTAATCCAGTTACATACAAAGCGATTACCAAGCCTGTAACAGTCGAGATTATTAAGAGATACTAGAAAGGACGTATTAAGTGTCACAAAATATTTGGTTTACTTCTGATTTTCACTTTGGTCATGCAAATGTTATCAAATTCTGTAATCGGCCTTACTCTTCTGTGGAGGAAATGAACGAGGGTTTAATAGAAAATTACAACTCTCTTGTCAAGCCCGGAGACTTGTGTTATATTCTTGGAGATGCTTTCTGGCGGTCTTTAGCACCAGAACAGGCTGTTGGAATAGCCGCAAGGTTAAATGGACAGAAATATTATATTAACGGAAACCACGAAGAGAGGATGCAGAATAAAGACATGCATCGTTTTTTTATTTGGAGAAAAGATTTAGCTAAAATTCATCCGAACGGCTATCCTCATATCATTCTGTGCCATTACGCTATGCGAGTATGGGAAGGAAGTCATAGAAACGACTGGCATTTGTATGGACACTCGCATAATGGTCTGAGTTGCTCTGTGCAAGGGACTTCAAAAGAAGAATCAGCTTTTTCTATGGATGTTGGAGTGGATACACATAACATGTTCCCGTGGAGTATCGATGAAATAAAGGAACAGATGCGGAATAAAGGGTGGAGATAATGTCCAGAATTAAGAAACTAACGTTAGTAGCGTTCTCAGATACACACGGGCACCATAGCAAGTTAATATTACCTGACGGAGATGTTCTTATTTTCGCCGGGGATTTAATGACTTGCGGAAGGAAATTGTCTGAGGTTATCAGCTTTGGGAAATGGTTCAGTAGTCAGCCTCATAAATATAAAATATTAGTTGCGGGTAATCATGATAGATATTTTGAAATAAATTTAGGAATATCTCTCGGATGTTTCAGCCCGGAAGTACGGTATCTTCAGGATGATTATGTGCTAATTGACGGTTTTAAGTTTTGGGGAAGTCCCTATCAGCCTGAGTTTTGTAATTGGGCGTTCAATGTTCCACGTGGAACACCGATACGACGGCATTGGGACATGATTCACCCGGACACCGATGTATTAATTACACATGGCCCTCCTCATGGTGTTCTTGACCAAATGAGTCTTTCTTGGAGAACTGGCAATCCCGGTTCTGAACATCTTGGATGTGAGGAGTTAAGGAAAGTAGTTGATAAAATATCTCCTAAAGTCCATATATTTGGTCATATACATGGCGGTCATGGACACGACAAGAGTCTAGATTGTTATGCTCCTAAGATAACTAATTTTTATAATGTCAGCATCTGCAACGAGGATTATAAACCGGAGCATTCGCCTACTGTAATTAATGTTGAAAAGAAAGGTTAAAGAAAGGGTTGGTCATGGCTGTGTATATAAGCGAAGAAACGAAAAATGATGTACTTGGAAAGTATATACAATCTATACAATTCTACAATCCACATCTGTTGTTCCAACATACTACTTCGATAGATAATAGTTACAACAAGATTAACCTTGGGTGTGCAGTCTGTGGCGCTTTAGGAGTGATTCCTGTCGCCTATATTGAGAATGATTACAAAAATATTATAGATAATATTAATGAATTTGTGTCCAAGCACCGGCATTCTGCTTTAGGTCAGCCGGGGAAGATGGCTCTAAAATCTACACGAGAATCTATAATTAAAGATGTTGCGAATAAACTTAATATACTAGAATCTCAAGTCATCATGGATGTGAGTACGATGCCGACGGTGCTCTCTGCTACTGTAGGGTCTGACGAATACAAGTTAGAGGTCTGTAAAGTAGCATTAAAAACTGCAAAGTTTCATAATTTTCCACCGTGGGAGACAGCCACTCTAGAACAAGAATATAATTATTATAAACAAAAAGTAATGTATAATGGTTATTATGATTTTCCTGCGTATAAGACGCCAGCATTGGAAGCCAAACAAGCATTGGAAGCCGAAAACAAGACAGCGACGCTAGAGCCCTATGTAAAATACGACGACTACGAATACGAACAGGCGTTCAGCCCTTCTTATGTGCATGTTACTGGTTCGACATATCAAGGACAAGAAAAATTATTCTACAAGTATAGTTACGGGTTCCAGTCAAGTATACCCTCCGGGACTGTTACAGAAAGCACCGTGACTGTGAAAGAAACAACAACAAAAGACGTGACTATTACTGTAGAAAAGACGGGTAGGAAGTTTCGGAGGAAGAAATGCCAGTAGGATTTTATTATGATGATGCACTGCATACTTATGTTTCTTTAGATAGTATCATAAAGAACTATTCTGCTGCTAATAATATGTATATCCCGTTACCAGAGGACTCGCAATTCCCGTACTCTGACAAACCAATAAAGAAGTCAATAATACAGGAAAAGCCTTCACGGAAGTTCCGCAAAGTTGTCTAAAAAGCTGCCTAATCTATTCTAAATTCCTGTATTTTATACATAATCTTTAAATATACGCCCTAAGACCTTGAAATACAGGTTTTAGGGCTTTTTTGCGTCTGTATTCTGTGTGACTCCCTCTATAACTGAATATTTATATATTAAATAGGGTTGGTTAGCCTCTGTGGGGGTTAACTGCACATCTATAGGAGTTCCTGTCTGCTGCGCATCTGCTGCGCCTATCTCTATGAAAATAGGGTTGGTTAGGCGAATTATTGCGTATACACAACATAGGGTTGGTTAGGGTAACATTATTACACATAGACAAACACTGTAAATATTATTAAGTACTGTTAGAGACTGTAAGAGACTGTTAGAGACTGTTAGAGGTTGGCCGGGTCCGATTCCTCCGCGTCCGCGCAGGCTGGCTGGAGTCTCCGCGCCATGCCAACTTCCAGGGTTGGTTTGGCTATATCTAAGATTCTAAAAGACTTAGACTCATGGGCTGCGGCCATTAGAATTAGAGAGACTAGACGAGTCCGCCGACCATCAAGGCGAACAGCACTAGTGAGTCAGTGTAAGTTATTGATAAATGGAGGGTTACCCTCCGCTATTGATTCCACACTACGCGGAAGTGTGGAATGCTCCGGGCCGTCTATACTGTATGACGCACAGTATTCGACGAAAGCCTAGTAATTAATAAACTAGTTAAGACTTTAGTGTTAACCATAGTTAACGACGATTATAAGCCATAGTTAACGCTATACAGGTTAAAGCTAGTTAACTAACGATTCCGGTAGCATACCGTATGCCATACAGTATCGCTCTCATTACTTTAGTGTATTACTCTAGTACCGTTGTATTTTATACCGCGCATCGGATGCAATAACCCCGCATACGGCAGGCTCTGGGAAGGCTCTGGACCGTTCGAATCTACCATAGACTGCTCGCACAGAGTCTAGGGTATTTTCTTTCCCGGTAGACAAGGTTAGCTATAGTTCACACTAGTGTATTAAATACAGTTTACAGAATGATGTTAACTATAGTTAACCTGTCAATGTTAACCATAATTAACACTTCAATGCTAGCTATAGTTCACACATCTATATTAGTCATAGTTAACTCTACTCTATTACCTACCGCTAAATGCCGCGTCTAGCACGTCATGCACCAAACTGCTCGAATCCTACCTTATAATTCATATTTATTTTAGAATAGTCGATTGAATCCACATACGCGACGACCTGAACCGTGCGTAACCTAAGCATAGAAAATGCATGAATCACCGCGAGTAAAGCGATTTACTAACATGTTACATTTTCGTGTTTAAGTAAAGCGATTTACTAGAGGATAAAATCACTACTCTGAAAACCTTTTAAAATCAACAATTTAACCACAAACATTGACGATTTATGACCATGTAGCTAAATCGCTTTATCTGCTCATCTGACAGAGCGGACCGTGAAAACCATAGGACTACCTGTTTTAGTGCCTAGCGGCGCGCTAGAGAGAAAATCGAAAATTCTAGTAAAGCGATAAAGTTAATGAAAACAAAAGACTTATGGCTAAAATATCAAAAACGAGACAAAATTAATTAATTAGTTGTTGTTATTTTTAAGGTAGTGAACGGCTGCACTAAGGATATAAGGATTGTCAACACATAGCCCGATGACTGTATTGCAGCGATTACATATCAGACCGCGTACGTGCTGTGTTGCGTGACAGTGGTCAACGACCAACCCATATTTTTCTACTGGACCGGGAAGCCGACTATAGATCGCAGGGATACGGCATATTTTACACTTGAATTGCTGCTCTTCTAATCGTTGTCTATATTGATCTATCGTTAAGTTGTATTTTTTCAGATTATTACTAAAATTGGCGCATTGCCAACACAAGTAATAATCCTCTCGTTTTGATAATATGCCGTCTACCTTACCACAATATTTACATTTATTCATACTAATATGATGCAATTAGTATGCCAAACGTTGCATTTTATTTGAAGATAGTTAAATCTAAAGTAACCATAATTTTGTTACCAAAGTTAGGCTTGCAATCATCTAATATCTGGTATGCTTAAGACGCAACATCGGAGTGTAGCCAACATGGGCATGTACACTGTGAATTGTTTTCGCGGCTCACGTTTCATTACTTGCTTGCACGAGGAATCCAAACGTGAGGCTATCCAAACCCTCGCACGTCTTTACGAAACAGGCGAGTACACGTGTGTTAACGTTGAATCACCTAACGGCACAGTTGTTTATGTGCGGAAAGCGAGTAACAGGTAATGGACGCTATGAATATAGTGTATATCGTACCGGCGATGATTATTGCCGCTGCTATCCGATGCGCGTTTATCGCATCCAACAATCACAAACGTTAACAAAGCTAGTACAGGGAGAAACCATGCAACCGATGAATGCACCTATGATCTGTAACGCACCTATCACCGTTGACCCTTTGGATGTGCCTATTGGCATTGAATACGCGCCGGAACCTGCCGCACCCGCTCACGTCACAGAGTCATGTGGCGAGAGCGTGCATGTGGCATTGGACCGTATTGATGCGTTGCGGAAAGCTGGAAAGACGGCCCATTTAACGCATTCAATCATCGAAGCCGAACGGGATAAATTCGGTCGTATCACGCGCGCGTTGATTGACTGGCAGGTTATTACAGCTTAGCACTACCCCTATGGTAACCTAATGAGTGATTACCATAGTTTCGTAAGATTTTCGTGCATTAACCCTCTACTCTGCTAGTATTAGTAGAGTAATTCTGAATTCACATTGGAGAATGTAACCGATGATTAGCAACCGGAACAATACTTGCATTAAATGCGGTTTACCGATTATCGCGGGAAAATCGGAGATTGCATGGTCACGCAAGCCACGTCTAGACGGTCTCAGAGGCGCTTCATGGCATACAGACTGTGCGTGGAAGTCAGATAACCGTGACGTAGTGGCAAAGTTGCTCACAGAGCAGCGCGAACGGAAAGACAATCCGCAACCCTACCCGCAACCCTACCCACAACCCACAGAGGATAAAGTGACCCAAACTCCCGTTACGACCATTCACGAAAATGGTGATTTTCTGGCAGGTATGGCGGGCGCATTAGCGCCATACCTTGACGGCAAACTGACAACTAACCTTGATGCAATCAATGCGAGAGTAGATGCAACTTTGGCAGGTTTGGAACCTAAGCTAGAGTCTATGATTGCATCGGCAACTAAGACGATTACAGTTGACAATCGCCGCACGGGAGAATTAATCGAAGTAGGACGGCAACATGAACAGTTTCCCAAGTTGCTGTCTCTGCTCGCGTGCGGTATGGATGTTTACTTGCACGGCGAGCCCGGTACAGGCAAGACTAGTGCTGGCGAGTATGCTGCAAAGGCTTTAGGGTTGCAGTTTGGCTACATTAGTCTGACTGTACAAACTAGTGAATCGCGGATTGTTGGCTACCGTGACGCCCACGGCAACTATGTAGAGACTGAATTCTTTAAGCGTTACACTACAGGCGGAGTCTTTCTCATTGATGAAATTGACAACGCATCCGGGAACCTATTGACGGCCCTTAACTCCGCTCTTGCCAACGGTAACGGCGCATTCCCATGCGGCCAAGTTAAGCGCCATCCGGATTTTATTTGCATCGCTACTGGCAATACAACGGGGTTCGGTCACAATCCCTTGTTTCCAGAACGGCAAGTTTTGAGCGGAGCTATCCGCGATCGTTTTGTGTTTCTTAACTGGAGTTATGATCTGCAATTTGAACGTGAGTTAGCACTAGCGCAGAACGAAAACAAAACACGTACCGGCAAGTGGGTTACATGGGTTCAGCAGGTCCGCACGTATGCTGCGCAGTACGATACCAAACTGCCAGTGACTCCACGCGCGAGTATCAAAGGTGCTACTTTGCTGCAAGACTTCAGCGCAGCGGAATGTGCGGAGATGTTGGTATTCCGTGGATACGATAAAGACAGTGTTTCGCGCATCCTTGCAAAAAACCCCCTACCCGTGTTTTAATACGGGTAGGGTTAACACTCACACTGGAATCAATGAGGATCATAATATGCCTTTCCTGAAAGAAGAAAATTTTGGAAGCTGGGGCGAATTCCTCGAAGTTGCCAAGCAACCATCTAAGACTAGCTATAACCAAAGTGTAGCGAATGAGAAGTCTTTTACCGATGGAGTATCGTTCGATGATGCTGTGACTATGGCTCAAAAGGGTTGGCTAGATGCGGCAGATAAGGCTAAGACGTTGACTGACAATCTAGTCAACAAAGTAGTACAGTTGATTGAACTTCCCCAACTTGTCTATGACGTGGAAGGAATCGACTTCGATTTATCCCGCGTCCTAGACGGCGAGCCCGAAGCATGGTATCGGTTTGAGACTAAGACGGTCCAAGGGGCAGGGACTGACTTGATTCACATTGTCATTAATTGCTCTGTGAGCGCCGGGGTAGACTGCGACGCGATTATTAGACGCGGAGCAATGATTGTGGCTCTAATCGAACTACTTGAGTATGCAGGGAAAAAAGTCACAGTCTCTATGCTTGGCGTGTTTGGGTCCAACAGCGACAAAGATAAGTATGAGGGTTATTCGTATCAGGTAACCATTAAACGTGCAGGTATGCCGCTAGACGTGCCATTTCTTATGTTTGCTATCGCGCATCCTGCCTCATTCCGCCGTCTAGGGTTTAGGATGGCAGAGCATCATAAAGACGTAATGGATGCGATCGGCGCATGGTATGGCTATCCCGTGAATATTCCTAAAGAGAAACAGGGAGACATATACTTCCCGTGCATCCACCTATCCCGCGATTTAGAGGCATACAAGAATCCTGAGCAGTTTATACTCGACACTCTGAAGACGCACGGGGTAGACGTTAAGTTGTCCTAGAAGACTAACCTACATTCTCCAACCCTGCCATGCGTACGTTATACATGGCAGGGTATTTTATTGTCCGCGATTTTAGGGTCACTAGATTGTCTAGTATGGCTATTCCTGACTTTGTATAACGGTTTACTTCCATCGCTAGAATTTTAGTATGCCGAGATATTAGCCAATATTAAATAAATCGCTTTAGTGGATTGTGGCGTTGATACGGTTTTCGCCTTTTAATCGCTATTACTTGTGGTGACGTTAGTAACCTATCGGTGACGTTAGTAACCAGTCGGTGTTTTTCGGCATTCATTACCAAAGTTAGCTTGCAATCATCCGGGCCGTATGGTAGAGTGCTGATAGTGGCTTTGGTACTTGGTACTTGGTACTTGGTACTTGGTGAGGGACACTATGACACCAGAATACGTAATGGTACTCATTGAACGACTGTGCGGAGTTCATGCAGATACCACAAAAGCCGTGATTGTGCAAGAGTTTAAGGACTTCCAAGATCATCGCGCGTATCGGATGCAGTTCATTCGTTTGTCAACTACGATAGCGGGATTCTGCAAGTCCTTCACTCATGCTCAAGAGATGGTTTCCTTGTGGGCTGGAATACCCGTCGAATATCTTTGAGACACTGAGATATTTTTTGTAAGAATTTTGAAAATATCTCTTGACAATTCACGCAGTATAAGATACACTCATTGCAACGTTGCAAAAGGAGCAACCATTATGAAAACTGAAGTCAACGAAGTCAAGACGCAAGACGCAGAGAAGTCGGCTCAGGCAAAGGCTCAGGCCGATGCGTGTCTCACAATTATCAACAACACGACAACACTTCTGGAAACCATTGTAGCACAGGGACAGGCTTTCTCTACCCTCGGTTTTCCAGACGATCACATGGTTTTCCACATGCTGAATGACGCCTCGGCCATCGTTTTTGATCTCGGTCAGGCAATGATGCGGGCTGTAGCGATTCTGTCTATGAAGTATGAAAGCACTGCCCACGTTGATCCTAGCAACGTTAATTAATTTATTAGATTACTCTGGCTATAGTTCGTTGCACATCATGAGATCGGGATGCAACTAGTCGGAGTAATCTAGTAAGTGAAACTAAAAACCTATCAACCCCGATGGCGGAGCGGGTAATCTCCGCCCGGAGGCTTTGTAGAGAGAAGTTTGCGAACTGGCATAGCGGCTGGCTTAGTCTGACGAGATGAACCCGGGCGACTGACGAGTATTGCAGGTTCAAGTCCTGCCTTCTCTCTACAAAGCCTTTAATGAGGTAAACTAATGTTTATTAAAGTCAGCTTTACAACTCGTTGGTACTGGCAGATTGCGCTAATTTGTAATCTGGCTACTTTTCTAGGCGCTAAGACAACATTCTATTCCGGTGGTACTGGTTCAAATTATGTTGAGCCTTTTCAGGAGATTGTGTAACTATGACTTATGAGATCACATTCGATGGTACTAAGTTCGCCATTAGTGTGCAGGACATTCCTACTATTGTAGCCGCGCGTATTGTAGCTATTCTTGGAGAGTTGAGCGAAGAAGCGAACCTTATTAGGTCTAATGAGACAGGCGAACCAAAGACGGTAGCGATGACTTACAGGAAAGTAGGAGCGGAAGCACACCGCGCCAATCCTACAAATAAACTACTTGCAATTAAAGAAGTTAGGTCCAGAACTGGCCTTGGACTCAAGGAAGCGAAAGATTTAATCGACTTCGTTTCAGGCTGTTCGCCTAATCCCCCGTACTTTATCGACCAAGCCGTAGTTTTACTAGATAAGTTTGAAAAGTAGTACAGTAAGGAAAAAATATGTTGCAATCATACCGTATTCGTGTTATACTCTTGAATGTAAGATGGTTGGTACTTAATCATCTTCCGTATCTTCCATTGTTGTTAACCTTTAGGGGATAGCTATGGCAAACTGGCAAAGACATTTGAACGTCACTGACGTATGGGCATCTGACGATGTAAAACTAGTGGCACGAGTTGCAGCCGAACGGCTAGCTGCTATGCAGCCGTTTGACAACTACCCGTTCATCGAAGACGAACGTCTTGCGATTGTCAAGGCGTTGAACGAGGTCGCAGATGCCTCTAACCCGTCTGTGGAATGGTTTGACGACGTGTGGAGTCGGTTATACGATTGGGCTGATACTTCATTTGATCGTGACTACAACGATATTAACGCGAAGAAAGTTTGTTGGGTATCCACACAGGAATGGATGGCAAACTAGTATGAAATATCTACTTGCTCTGGCACTGTTGCCGTTTTGCTTTCTGACTGAATACTTTATCGTTGCGCAATTCCTGCATTTAATTGTTGCAAGTTGGTGGTGGATTGTGTATACTGTACTTGCCGACGCTGGTAACGGTATTATGATGCGTCGAATTTTAGACAATGGGAAGTGAAAGCAATGACTTTACTAACTTTACTAGGTGCTCCGACTATTATAGCAGTAGTGGTTGTGGCTGTAGGTTACGTGGTACGTCTTGTGGCTAGATGTGAAAGGACTTACTAACATGACTTTTATTAAAAGTTTCCAATCCGCTCATGAAGTCAGTACGCCTCTTCTGGCCGTGCGGACGTTCGATAATCGTTCTACTATCGACTCGATTAAAAGTCACGTTAAGGCGTCAAATGATGACGAGAACGCGATTGCATTGGTACAATGGGATTGCGTGAAAGGCGTAAGTGGAATCAATCAATCCGGTTTTGATCGAACCAAGAAAGCGATTAAAGACTCTAATTCTAATATAGAATTGACGCTATCTCTTCGAGAGACACTCCGGGTTTTGAATTACATCGGGGAGGATGTCATTGTCTTTATTTCTAATGCACATCTTTTCTGGAATGAACCAGAAGTCATCCAAGGTATCTGGAATCTACGCGACCCTTTTAAATCAGATGGCAGCATGTTGGTACTCTTAGTTTCATCGGGGTCAATTCTGCCTTCAGAACTGTCACACGACTTTCTTACACTTGACGAGCCGTTGCCAACCGAGGACAAGATAACTAAAATTATTACTGATACTTTTGAAAATGCTGGTCTGGAACATCCATCTGGTACTGTGATCGAGGACGCAACTAAAGCACTGATCGGCCTTCCGGCTTTCCCGGCGGAACAAGCTGTTGCTATGTGCTTAGATATTGAATCGCAAACCCTTGATATTAACGGTCTTTGGTCACGAAAGAAGCAAGCTATAAACCAGACACGCGGGCTAGCTGTACTAGAAACTACTACAAGCCTAGAAGATTTAGGAGGCTTGCAACAAATCAAGAACTACCTTACCCGTGTGATGGAAGGCAAAGATTCACCAAGCGTTATCTTGTTTTGGGACGAAATTGAAAAAGACTTTGCGGGAATGGGAACAGACACCAGTGGTACTAAGACTAGTCTAGCTGGCTCGGTACTCACATGGTCACAAGATACTGGCGTTCGTGGTGTCATTGGTGTTGGCGTGCCCGGAGTAGGCAAATCTGAGATTGCTAAAGCCATTGGTACTAAGTTTGGGAAACCTGTTATCTCAGTGAAGCTATCCGATATGGAATCAGGAATCGTGGGCAGCAGTAACGAAAACTGGCGCAACGCACAGGCTGTAATTGACAGTATTTCTAATAAGAAAGTTTTTGTCATTGCCACATGCAACAAAATTACTAGTTTGCCTCCAGAATTGAAGCGGCGCTTCTCAGATGCTATCTTTTTCTTTGACGCACCGACTGAAGAGGAAAGGAAATCCATCTGGAAAGTTTATCTCACTAAATACCAGATAAACAGCGAGTTACCAGACGATACAGGATGGACCGGAGCAGAAATTAAGAAGTGCGTTCTAACAGCCTATAGGCTAAATATTAGTCTTAAAGAAGCGGCTGAGTACATCATCCCTGTGACGGTCAGTGATTATGCGGCCATCGAGGACTTGCGTCGTAGCAGTAGCGACAAGTATCTCTCAGCTTCACATCCGGGGCGCTATTCTTATGATAACGAGCAGCCAGAAGAGAAACCAGACGATAGGCCAAGCGGAAGAAAGATGAGAAATAAGTAAAATATCTCTTGACAAAATCTGAAAAGTGAAGGATAATAAGGACATGAGCACACGAAGCGCAATCATCGAAAAGACGGAAACTGGCTATCGAGGCATCTATTGCCACAGCGACGGATACCTGAGCTATAATGGTCGAATTCTGTTTGACCATTACCAAGATGCGGCCAAGGTCAGCGCGTTGATTGACTTGGGCGATATTAGTTCGCTCGGTGAACGTGTTGCGCCGATTGGTGAACATAGCTTCGACTACAGCAAGCGCGAAGAAGGAACTACGGTAGCTTATAGCCGTGATCGCGGAGAAGAAGGAACTGAAGCTGTGTCCGGGGCAACTATTGAGGAAGTTGCGTCAAACATCGGCCATAATGGATACGTCTATGTCTTTGACCCTGCAAGTGGTTGGACTGTGCGTCTTGATTATCCTTACCCTCGTGTCATGTCGTTGCTCGAAGCACTGACCGCAAATGCGGACGAGGATTAAAACTAGCACAAACTAACAGTGGGATGCGTATACTTCACCACGCATAGGAGATAAATATGAAGCAAATTGTGACAGTTACGGAAGTTGAGGGAGAAGGTCTGGAAGCATTGCTCGGTAAAAACGTGATTCTATTCTGCATGATTTATATTTATACAGGAATCCTCGTTGGAGTAAACCAGACTTGTGTGAAACTCGAAAACGCCAAGGTTGTGTATGAAACGGGGGCTTTTGACAAGTCTGGGTATACCGACGCACAGGCACTTCCCGGCGATTCATGGTATGTGCAAACATCGGCTATTGAATCGTTTGGACTCGGAAAGTAAAGGCACAACGATGATTTGCGGATTAAAACAACGAACAAGAAAATTTTGGTCTGGGTCTAAGTCTAAGTCTTGGTCTGGGTCTAAGTCTAAGTCTTGGTCTGGGTCTGGGTCTGGGTCTAGGTCTGGGTCTGGGTCTGGGTCTGGGTCTGGGTCTTGGTCTAGGTCTGGGTCTAGGTCTTGGTCTTGGTCTTGGTCTAGGTCTGGGTCTTGGTCTTGGTCTTGGTCTAGGTCTGGGTCTAGGTCTGGGTCTTGGTCTTGGTCTTGGTCTTGGTCTAGGTCTAGGTCTAAGTTTTGGTCTGGGTCTGGGTCGTAAAAGTAAAGGAACAACATGAGCGCATATAGCACTAACAAAACGAATTTCAAAGACGCAAAAACGCTAGTCGAGGCGTTAGGTGACATGGGTATTAAAAACGTTTCAGTATATGACGTAGCGCAGCCGTTGTATGGGTATCAAGGAGACTTTAGAACCATTGACGGCAACGGCCATACTCGTGATGAGAGTTTGGCATTAAAAGCTGAAGTTATTATTAGACGTAAAGATGTTGGCAGTATGTCAAACGATATTGGATTTAAGCGTAACGAGGATGGTACTTTATCGGCTATTATCTCCGACTATGACAGTACACGTTACAATTCTAGCTGGCTTGGACGATTAAAGTCCAAGTATGCCCAACGACAACTCGTAAAAGAAGGGCAGAAAGCAGGACTTCGTTACGCTGGTACTGAGAAGGTTAATGGGAAAGCACAAATGTTGTTTGTGAGGGTGTGATGGCAGAAGTTATTAAAATTAATGTAGACGAGAATACCGGAGAATTTGATGTAGACTTGACCGGATTCCACGGTAAGAATTGCGACGATATTATCAAAGCCTTTGGTACTGTGGGTGAAATTACAACTCATATTCACAAGCCCGAGTTTCGAGAAGTAGATAAGAAACTAGTGACGGCTAGGAGATAGAAGTCATGGACCATGTAATGTTTAGCGTTGACGAATCAAACGGAGATGTACGGTTCCTTGTAAACGACTTGTCAAAAGACTTCGTTACCAAAGAGTCTAACGTGAGCCGCGCGAGTCATGTTGAGCCTTGCAATCCTGTGTTACGTGTGGTATTTTATACACTGAGGTATTTCTTCGGCGAATGGGGCAAGGTTGGTGAGTTTACCCGGCGCTGGTCTTGTCTATGGCGTGTTAATCTTGCCCCTGTCGGCGGTCCTATTATTCCAGTAGAATGGGCTAGTAGGCAATCCGCAATTGACTTTGAAGTGAATTGGCTGGAGAGGAATTTTCTATGAGCAGGTCCGATCAATATATAGGTTTGACACACGATGCGGTTAACTACCTTGCCTCTATTGGTGCAAACCTTGTTCGTCAATATACCATCGAAGGTGCGTGGAATGATATTACATTAGCCGTCTACGAACGTCACTTTCCTGACGATAATGTGAATTTGCTAGAAAGGTATACTGAGGTCGTTCAGGAATCTCCATGGTCTAGTGGGCCTATGTATTTTACGAATCTCAAATGGGAGCTAATTAAGAAAAAACAGCCTAATGAACCTATAGAGATGGGTTACATTTATAGCTGGTCAGTGGCTCCGGATTTAAAGTATACTGGAGCAGAATTCGACTACAACCGTGGCGTCTATTACGTGTAAAGGAGATAGAAAATGGGACTCGATATGTATTTGACCGGGAAGAGTTATCTTTCTCAGTATCACGATGTTTCTAAAGAGCAAAGTGAGAGCATAGCCGCTATTATTAATTCTCCGTTTCCAGTAGAAGGAGTGGTGATAAGCCTTGGCTACTGGAGAAAGGCTAACGCGATTCACCAGTGGTTCGTTACTAACGTTCAAAACGGAGAGGACGACTGCGGCTATTACTCTGTTTCTCAAGAACATCTTGAAACGCTGTTAGAGACTGTTAATGCCGTCCTAAAGGATCATTCTAAAGCGGCTGAATTATTGCCAACCCAAGGCGGCTTTTTCTTTGGAGGAACTGCATACGATGACTTTTACTTTCAAGTCCTTGAAGATACTAAACAAATAATTAAGAAAGTTCTTGACAGCGACGTGCAACGAGAGTATGATATAGAATATCACGCAAGCTGGTAGAAAGGATTGGATATGACTGAAGCACAGATTAAAGACAGTTCGTCCCTCGTGGACAAAGTGGTACTCTTCACCATGAGTTTTGGAAGCATGGGCAACACGCGCAAGGCTCCGAGAGAAATGCTTTCCACTGACGCAGATACAGCCTTGTTTAAGGTCAATAAGACTCTCTTGGATTCTCCGGAATTGAAAGATATTACACGCGCGGACGCTGCTTTGCGGACCTATATTTACAGCCTGTGTCATCCACTTGATTGTGGCATTATGGTACTCGAAAGGTCGTTAGTGGATAAGGTACAAAAGACTCTTCAGGAATATTCTGAGTACCGCAAGTCACTCGTAGAGAAGTTTATAGCGGTCTATCCTTTGCGTGTGGAAGAAACCGCGAAGCGTCTTGGGAGTCAGGCTAATCTTCACGATTACTTGTCTGTCGATGAAGTAGCGTCTAAGTTTACCTTTGACTGGCAGTATTTATCTTTTAGAGTTCCGGATGAATTAAAGCATACCGAAACGTACAAAGCCGAACAAGCCAAGATTGTGGAAAAGGTGAACGCCGTAACTGATGAAATTACAATGGTTATGCGCCAAAATTTGCTTGAATTGGTCACACACTTAAAGACGGCACTTGAACCGTCTGAAGACGGCAAGACAAAGCGGCTTCACAATACGGCGATTACCCATGTGCAAGAGTTTCTTGAGTCTTTTGCTTCGAGGAATATCACTAATGATGCAGAACTAGAAAAACTAGTAAATGACGCCAAACTTCTCTTGCATTCCGGAGTAGATGCTGATACAATCAAGCAGGATGAAAACTTCAAAGCAACCATCCATAGCGGTATGGAAACTATTGCAAACGAACTTACTAAACTAGTCGAGGTCGTACCGAGTCGTAAGTTCAGGAAGAGGGCCTAATGATAGGTGCTAAACCTTATTTTTGTGATATTTGTGGACACCAAAAGCAACTCACTAACCACTGGTTTATTGGATTCTTTAGCGGAAACATGTTGTGTTTTACTACATGGGACTATGCTAAAGAAAGAGGAACACTAAACGAGAGCTACACTAAACATTTTTGCGGTCAAGAATGCACTTCAAAGTATTTATCTCAATTTCTAACAGGAGTAGTCAATGGTGTATGTAACTAGCAAACTCGCCGAAGATGTAGCAAGGAACGCAGGAATCCCTTATAAGGAAGCCTTCCACATCCTGTTAGATATGGAGCATAATAAATTCAAGCAGCTTGCGCCACGAATTGAGAGGTATCTTTTGACTGATGAACAGGAGTACGGATTTACCAACCGTGGTCTTACCGTGTTAGACGTTCTCCACGGTAATTTTAAAAGTGCTTATGCAAGTTTTGTGAGTCATGTTTTCTCGGAATGGGATGATAGACTTGGTATTAATCTGTTTACTATTCTTACAGAAAACAGTTGACAAATGTAGAATCTATGTGTAAAATAACAACAGGAGATAAAACAATGTCGAGTAGTTCTAGTAGTTCTGGTGGTGGTATCGGATTTTTTGGGTTACTTACCATCGTGTTTATTGTACTTAAACTCACGCATGTCATCGCGTGGTCATGGATTTGGGTTTTGTGTCCGTTGTGGATAGGGTTGGCTTTTAGTCTTGCGGTGGTAGGAGTCGGTGTTTTAGTATTTCTAATTGCTAGCCTAAATACGCGGATTCCCAAACGCAAGACACGTTACTAAACAACACATTAAACAAGATTTACACAGAAAAAAGGAGAATTTATGTCAAGTACGTATAGTTTTACGACAACTCGAAACAACGCGTTTATTAACCGAATTGCAGACGAAATGGACAGCGCCTCTAACTTTGCTATCATCAGTTCAGTCGATAAGAAGGACGGTGCGCGTTCACTCGAACTTCTTATTCGCCGTACCGCTGCTCAAAAGGTCGCTGATATTAACCCGAATACGCCGATTGCAGACAATACGTTTGGTACTCTGGCGATGTTGTCGAAGGAATCAGAATTTAATAACCACGGAACTAATGATGTTTCTGAATATCCATTCCTGATTGGTACGTTTACAGGGGCTTATGAAAACGTGGACAAGCAGCTTGAAACTTTCCGCCATCAGCTTCGTCATGCGGCTAATCTTCTTGAAGGAAAGACCGTTAAGGTCACAGTGGAAAGTTTCTAAAGGATTGTTGAGGGCAGCACTGGAGTGCAGCGGAGCTTTATATACTCTGGAAACACCTGATTAGTGTGCCGGTAGAGTTCGATCCTCTAGCCCTCAACCAAATGTATAAATGAAAAAATGGAATTCTAAAACTAGGAAACGAATAACAGAAGGTGTGCAAAGTTATTGGGATAAAGAGAGGATAGGGAGACTAAAACAATGGAAAAAAGGATTACTAGCCGTTAAATTTGGGGGAGCAAGATCACTGTTGATATTAGAAAAAGGCCGTGAATGTTCGTTATGTGGTTGGGCAGAGATTAATCCATTTTCTAAGCAAATTCCGATAGAGATGGATCATATTGATGGCAATAGAAAAAATAACAAATACGAGAATGTACGGCTATTGTGTCCGAATTGTCATAGTCTGACTAGTACGTATAGAGGGTTGAATAAGAAAGTTTTTTAATTTGTGCCCAAGTAGTCCAATTGGAAGCAGACAGAGGACTTAAAATCCTTCCAGTGTGGGTTCGAGTCCCACCTTGGGCACCAATACTAATAGCTAAGACAAGAGATAGTCGGGTGATTTAACTAAGGCCCAAAAAAACATTATGACAAATCAAGAAAAGGCATTAAAGAGGGCGCGTAAATTGTACGGCAATACAGCGTTTACAGAAGATACGCTTAATTACCGGCGCGTAGGTTATCACAATGGTACTAAGGTAATAGTTTGCATTGGTACTACATGGAACGAAGTCTTTAAGAAACTGGAGAAGAAATAAAATCTAATGCCAGATAACGCCGATGTAACTCAACTGGCAGAGTAACCGGCTTTTAACCGGAAGGTTGGGGATTCGACTTCCTCCATCGGCACCACACAATTTAAATCAAGGATAATCGAGCCCCATCAACTAAATACAACAACGAAATAGAAAAGAGGAGACAAAATGAGCATTACAGTTTCACAACCGACAGCTTCAACACCAAAAGTCTTGACATTTGAATAACTCCAATCTGGAAGGTTGTACAAAATTAATGGTTTAAGTATAAGTAGTAGAGAATCCAACGAGTTCGATCATTTTAGAGAAGTTTACACTAAAATTGACGATTCTTTAGTTTATTTTCATAATGGGTCGGCTTATACCTATAAAGTAACATCAGATGACAAGTTTATCGAAGCACCTAAAGGAACAACCGTGACTTTGACAAATGACTAACACCGTGGTACTATAAAACTATGCATTACCTGACAAAAGACGAATTTAAAGCACTTCTGAGGCATGTATCAAACCCAAGACACAAACTCATGCTGAAAGTCGGAGTCTTGCACGGTCTTCGTGTATCAGAGCTAGTAGGTCTTCGCAAGGAAGATATTCAGGACGGTCACGTATCGGTTCGCCGTTTGAAAGGCTCGCTTCATACGATTCAACCGTTCGTCAAAGTAGACGACCCTGAACTAGACGAGAGCAAGGAACTGTGTACGTTATACAACTCTCTTAGAGACGGCGAATTTGTATTTCCTATGAGCCGTTTTAATGTCAACAAGATTATCGAGAAGGCTGGAAAGCTAGCCGGAATTCCGCGCCATAAACTGCACCCTCATATTCTCAAGCATTCTTGTGCAATGTGGGGAATCAAGAAGATGGACATTCACATGGTACGTCAGTATCTCGGCCATCGCAGTCTAAGCAGCACTGGTGAGTACCTCAAGGCTAATGACGAAGAAGCTAGCCGCGCGTTTTCAGGAGTATTTTAATGGAATCGACAGACAACCACATAAACTTTTGCCAAACTTGTAAAAGTCTTAGATTAGCCGAAGTCTCAGGAAAAGTAGACGACAGTTGTTCATTCATATCGGCAGAGTTATACAAGCCTTCCTATTACGTTCCGGTAAATATGGGAATAGGCGGTGGTAGTTATATTGAGTTTAAATACTGTCTAGATTGTGGGCAGATACAGGGAGAGTTTCCTATTCCAATACAATGTAGTTGACAACTACTGGTACTTTGTGGTATAATACGACTATGAGAAAATTAATTAATAACACCAAGGTAACTCCAAAGTATGCACATCTAACAGAGTATAACGCCCTGAAAGCTGGTGAGAGCGCATTCAAGGCTAGGATTCCATTTAACTCAAATCCGTATCACATTAATCCGGTTAAGTCGGCATGGATACGCGGTTTTAAGAGAGCGGAGAGAGCATTTAATGACATGTTGCAACGAAGCCGTGCATTACAGGAGTCGTTGCCATTAGAAGAGGAGTAATGAAAAGAAAGCTAGTTCCATTACCAGACGGAATTGAAGTCGGTAAAGTAGTTTCGTATTATCTGAACGGATGGAGGCTTGGTACTCTACAAGAAGTCAAAGGAAATCTTGTAGGTATCAAGCCTGTTGGTACTTATCTGCATGACAACAAGAATATGAAGTGGGTTAACATAGCCGATTTGAAGAGAGCCGATGACAGCCATTGATTTAGAGAAATTCATTCAAAAATACGGCGGTATGACTGAAGAGTATACTTTTTACAAGGGTGAGGTTGTGCTTCGTTATGACCCGGTAAAGCATCTCTATTTTCTAGTGACCGACAAAGGTCTAATCAAACAGGACGGCGTTACCAATATCGCTCATATTATCGACAAAAGCAGTATTCTTATGCCTTGGGCCTGTAAGATGATGGTTAAAAAACTTACAGATAGCCTTCAGCCGCATTTACTTGCTAGCGAATATTATTATGCCCACAAAGATATATTAGAGAAACTAATTACTGAATCTAAGACGGCCCATCGAGAGAAACTAGAGGATGCTGGAAATGTAGGACACGAGGCCCATGCTTGGATTGAAGACTATATTAAAAATTGCTTAAAAGGGGAAGATTGGGGCAAGCCGTGGTTACATACTGTAAAAGACCAACGAGCAAAAAACGCTATAACACAATCTCTTATATGGATGAACTCCCACAATGTTCGCTGGCTTTCAACAGAGCGTAAAATATACAGCCGAGACTACGGATTCGCCGGTACTATGGACGGTCTAGCCAGAGTGGACTCTTGTTCTGACCCAAAATGCTGCCCTGTTACTTTTAAAGACCGACTGTCAATTGTTGACTGGAAAACTAGCAACTATCTTTATATAGAATATTTACTGCAAACATCGGCATACAAAGAAGCGTATGAAGAAGAGACAGGACAAGTAGTAGAAGACATCTGGATTATTAGACTTGGAAAAGAAGAGGCCGAGGTTGAAACGTGGCATATTGATAGTGTTTTGGCCGATGTAGCCTTCCAAGCGTTCTACCAAGCGTTGCAACTAAGCCGCGCTATGGAACAACTAGAAACTGCTTTCGACGATGTTAAAGAGCGTAAGACTCAAGTCAAGAAAGAAGAGAAGGAAAAGGCAAAGCAAGACTCTTTATTAGTTAAATGCAAGGGTGCCGATAAGTACAAGGGAATTCGCTACCCGAAGTGCAATAAAGGTGCTCCGTGTCAAACATGCTTAGAAAAATATAACCAAAAACATCCAAAAAAGACTTGACAAACTGAGGAAGGTTTGGTATAATATACAGTATGAGCGACAAAAGATTTCGGGTTGTTGTCTTTACTAGGCAAGAGTATGAAAATATCCGTGATATGTCGGCAGCATTTGAAAATTTCTTAAACCAAATGCCAAGTGAGTATACTCTTCATAGTTGGACATTTAACCCGGCTACACCGGAAACTCATTCCGCATACCGCGCAGTTATTGAAATAGCTCCAGAAGTAGTCAAAGAGCCAGCATCGGGTAGAAAATTTAGACATAAAGGAGAATAATGAGTAGTGAATTAATTGTTTTAAACCAGAATACAGAACTTCAATCAACCACACAAGTTGGCGGACTAGGAGTTGACTTCAGCAATAAGCTGTTTAATCTCAAGCCCGCCACCGTAACTATCGTCCAGCCTAACAGTCAGCTTGAGGGTGTAGTAAAAGGCAAGCTGAGAATCTCAGAAACCGGCGACCAATTTGATGAAATGGTGTGCACATTACTTGTCATGCCTTCAGAACAGAGGCAGTATCATATCGGCAACAGAGAAGATATGAACCGTACTGCGGAAAATCTGGTATGCTGGAGCAATGATCTTGTAAAACCCGACCCGAAATCAAAGATTCCTCAAGCTATGACGTGCGCGAGTTGCAGCCGTAGTGATTGGGGTCCGTGGCGTGAGTTCAAGGAAAAGAACGGATTTGCTAAGAAAGAACTTATTCCTCCCTGTGACTCCCACTATCAGGTTTATTTAATTGACACTGTGTATCGTATGCCTTTGCGTATGTTTATTCGCTCTAAAGGACGAGAGACATTTGAGCAGGGCATGAACAATCTTGCTAGACTTCTGGCGATGGCAAAGGCTCAGGGTAAGAACCCAAACATTTTTGATGTAAAGTTTAAGCTGAAGACCAAGCAGATTACTACTGGTAAGTTTATTAGTTATGTGCCTACTTTTACAGACTTTGAGTTCGTAAGAGATGACGAGAAAGAAGTATTCGGTGCAGTTTATATGCAGTACATTAACCAATTAAATCGTGCAACGCAGCAAGAAGAGATTGAGGCAGAACAGGAAGCAATTTCTGAGTCCCAGAAAGCACTTGACAAAGTTGTTGAAGGGGAGTATATTGAAGACAGGGAGATTGAGATATGAGTTTGAATTTAGTAATCAATGACAACAAGCCTCCAATAACGGAGATATATCTTGAGCAAGACGCTTCTGGAGTGGATATTGTAGTTAAAGACTCACAAGGAGATGTGTACTACTTGTTAAGGATTAAAGATGACGGTACATTTTATCGTCATGAACACGTTGAGAGTGTAGACTTTAAAGTTGATAAGGAAGGAAAAATTAACGAATCCGAGGAATACTAAAATGAAAACTGCGATTGTGTTAGCTTTGTCTTTGACTACAGCTATGTCTAGTCAAAAACCTACCGTGAAAACTCCAACGACGGAGTTTGAACACAAATACTTTGTTCAACTAGACAAGGCTAACACAGCTTTGGAAGATTACACGAATATGTCTTGTACCGCCCCTGACTTCGCAGATGCAGAGACAAAGTTAGTTAAAGAATACGAAGAACTCGGTACAATCGAGAGTCAAATTCCGAAGTTTCAAAATACTATAGTAATGGCACACGAAATCGAGGCATTTATTGGCTTTGTACAAATAGCTGGTGATAGTATTAAAACACAGAACAAATGCATCGAGGACCATTTTCACGATGACTCTGTTCCGAAGATACATATTACGTATGAAGATACAAGTTATACGAAACCAAAAGGAGAACAATAATAATGAAGTACACTTTTCTAGCTAGTATTATCCTAACGGCGTCTTTTTACGCCTACTCGCAAGTTCCAGCCCCTTTGACTAGCAATTCTTCAGAACATCTTTCTACTACCGAAGAGTTGGCAATTCGTCAAGTAAACTCAGAAATTCAGCAAGTTAATCAGGACATGGTTAATATTCTGGCTGACGTTCAGAAAAGCCATCCGGGGTATACTTATGATTTTAGAACTAACGCTTTGACAAAGATTCAGCAGCCGTCAGCACCTACAGCACCTAGCAAGCCTGCGCCTGCCAAGCCTGCGCCTGCCAAGCCTGCGCCAACTACAAAAAAGTAAAGGACTATAAAGGATTGTTATGAAATTGGAAGAGTATTTAAATATTGAAAATCTTAATAAGCATGTTGCACAGGGCTTTGTAACGGCGCGAAGGCACAATACTCTTCCATTGACTATCTACTCATACAGCCGGAAGACGGTATTGAAGAGTCATTGGAATTATATTACACGGCGCACACGCGGCCTTATCGTTGCAGATGATGGAGAGATAATTGCGCGTCCTTATGAGAAGTTCTTTAGCTATAACGACCCGCAAGCTATCGAAACACATCCGTCAACTGTACGAGATATGGACGCTAACTTCGGCCCTCCTGTTATCACTGAGAAGATAAACGGTTGTCTTGGTATATTTTGGAAGTACGGGGTCCATTGGGGAGTGGCAACAAAAGGCAGCTTTCATTCTCCACATGCAGAATGGGCGACAAAATGGCTTGAAGATCACATTGAACACAACGGAAAGTTGGTATTTCCTGAAGGATATACTCCTGTTTTTGAAATCATCTGCCAAGACATTCAGCCGCACGTAATCCATTATGAACATGACGGGTTGGTACTGTTAAACTTTGTTAACCGAGACACCGGAGAGGAGTTATCGCAGCAAAGAACTTTACTTTACGCAGCGACGAACAAATTAGCAATCCCGTATTTAAAGGATTTGACATTAGAGGAAGCATTATCTCTGGACGAATCAGATTATGAAGGACTGGTAGCAACGTATAACAGACCCGGTCAACCTCCGTATAAATTGAAAATTAAGTTTCCTACGTTCTTAAAGAATCGTCAGATATTCTATGAACAGCAGAAACTTTTACGCACGGAACCAACAGAACAATCCGGACGCTATAAAGAAATCCTAGACAAAGCAATAGGATTGGTATATAAGGCTTTGGTACTTTATACACTTCGAAGTGAAATTGCGGCATTTTTTAATACGCCAGAAAACCAGTATTATGCTCCGGTTTGTTTTGCTCTATTAGATTCTAAAGATTACAAGCCACTTATTAAAAGTATGCTTGAAAAGGAGAAGTCTATTGTCACACAATGAGGATTTTGGACGAAGACACAAAGATGATGTTATTACACCGTGGGTAGGTTTCGACCTTGACGGAACGTTGGCTCAGTATGATTCTTTTGTAGATTTAACTCATATCGGAGAGCCGATTGAGCCAATGGTACTCAAAGTCCAAGAGTATCTACAGATGTTGATTCCGGTCAAGATATTCACAGCACGAGTATCAATCAACAACCCTACCGAGAGGCTTTATATTATCCAAGCGATTGAGGATTGGTGTCAAAAGCATATTGGTACTGTGCTTCCTATTACCTGCATTAAAGATTTGGGATGTATCAGAATTTATGATGACCGTGCGGTCCAAGTAGAGAAGAATACAGGACGTATTATAGGAGGAGACACACAATGAAGGTTTATTTAGCAAGTCGATATAGCAGGAGAGACGAACTGCGAGGATATAGAGATGCCTTAAATAAGGCCGGAATTACGGTTACATCACGCTGGTTGGATGAAACTGAGCCTCTTGATGGCAAGTTAGTAAATCATACGCCTACTTTTTGGAAGAAACACGCTGAGATAGATATAGAAGATGTCGAACGCGCCGAGGCGTTAATATTCTTTGCTGAGTCACCAGAGACACCAACTCCGCGCGGCGGGCGTCACGTAGAATTTGGAGTAGCTTTGGCACTTAATAAGCCTATTTATGTCATCAGTCCGCATAGCCCAGAAAATATATTCCACTATTTAGGCGATGTGACTTACTACAAAACATTTGACGACTTTTTGTTAGCGTGGAATGATTACAAGATATAGCACTTATTTGGAGAAAAATGGAAGGATTAATTAATACACAGGTCATAGTCGGAGAAAAGACAGCCGGAGAATCTGTTAAGGTAAGGAAGCAGCTAGAACAGCTAATCAAGAAAGTTAATTCGTCTAGCTTTGATATTGCGGCATTATTACATACCATTAAGAAAAACCACTATTATGATGGATTCAATACATTTGCCGAATTTGTAAAGACATTAGAAATCAAGTCTCGAAAAGCACATTATTTAACGCGCATGGCCGAAGTCATGGAGATTGTCGGCATTCCAAGAGAGAAGTATGAGCCAGTAGGAGTCGCTAAACTACGCGAAATAACTAGCCTAAACCCAGAAGATACGTGGATAAATCCAGAAACTAAAGAAGAAACACCTATTTCAGAATTTATCAAAGGGTTTGTCGAGAAAGGCCATGAAATGCCGCTCGAAGAAATTAAAACACACGTAAAAGTGCTGAAAGGGCTGGTAGGAGCCGAAGCAATGATTTGGCTTCATCTTTACGTCAAGCAGTCAGTTTTAGACAATGTGATTCGTCCGGCACTGGATAAGGCTAAAATGCTTATCGGGTCTGTTAAAAAAGACGAAGACGGTAATAGTCTAGATGCCACAGACGGACAAGCAGCCGAGTCTATATTTGCCGATTTTCTAAGTGGAGAATGAAAACATGTACACACCTGTTGAACGCCCCAAGCGTCCCGGCACAACGACTTTTATTACTTACGAATGCGGGCACACATTTGTTCAAACTACTAATTCTACAATTTATGACCCGGCAGGTTTATTATGTGAGAATCAATCAGATGTACAACAAAAAGGAACATGCGGACATTGTGAGACTATAAAAGAAAATGAATCCTGTATACGAGAAGGTCTTTCAGAGAGACAATTATAAATGCCGCCATTGTGGGAATCGTAACGGGATTCACCCACATCATGTGACCTTTAAAAGCCAGCAAGGAGAAGACAGATTAAACAATCTGATTACTCTTTGCTGGAAATGTCATTTAGAAGGAATCCACAGAAGAAAATTATTGATTGAGGTCTTGCAAATTTTGGAAAATGATGTAGTTGTTCGTTTTACACGAGTAGGAAAATGGAAGCCATAAAACTTAGACCACATCAATTAGAAACACGCGCCGCTGTTCGCTCAAATTATGAAAAAGGAGTGAGAAGGCAGGTTGTTGCTAAGGCTACTGGAACAGGAAAAGCAATTGACATTGCCTATTTGCCGTCTTATTTAAGTGATTTAATACAAGGACAAACACTTGTTCTAGCGCACAGAGAAGAATTAATAGACCAAGTAATAGAAAAACTAGTACACGCCAACCCCAATCTCAAAGTATCTAAAGAGATGGCAGACTTTCATGCTGACCCAAATGCAGACATTATTGTAGCTAGTGTAGCTACCCTTGGACGTAAGAATTCAAGTCGGGGTGATAAGTTTGATTGGGATAATATAAAAATAATTATTACAGACGAGTGTCATCATTCGTCGGCACAAAGTTATAAAAATATTTATGAATTAGCCGGAGTATTAAACCCAAATACTACGAAACTGCACATAGGCTTTACTGCTACCCCACGAAGATCAGATGGGGTAGGGTTGTCTGAGATATATGATAAAATTGTTTATAATTATCCCTTAAAGAAGGCTGTCGAGGACGGTTGGCTGGTAGACCCGGCTGGTATTCGTATCAAAACCAATGTCTCCCTCGATGGCGTTTCTACGAAGGCTGGAGACTTCAATGAGCGCGAACTAGCGGATACGGTCAATACACCCTACCGGAACGCTCTAGTGGTCAAAGCGTGGCAGGAACACGCATCACAGCGTCATACCATTGTGTTCTGTGTAGACATTCAGCATACAAAAGACCTAGCCGAAGCGTTTAGGAAAGCGGGAGTAAAAGCCGAGGCCGTCTGGGGAAACGACCCAGAGCGTAAATTTAAACTACTCCGCCATAAAAAAGGCGAAATACAGGTTTTACTAAACTGCGGAATTGCCACTGAAGGCTATGATGACCCGCGAATTGATTGTGTATTAATTACACGTCCAACCAAGTCTCACGTTTTGTTCACACAAATGGTAGGTCGCGGAACCCGTCTTTATGATGGTAAAAAAGACTGCCTCGTAATAGATGTAGTGGATAACACTAACCGACACAATCTAGTAGTCTTACCTACACTTCTAGGTCTTCCGTCCGGTCTTAATCTAAACGGTAAGGGTGTAGTTTGGGCAGCGCAAGAACTGGAGAAAGTTCAACAAAAGTTTCCAAATGCTGATTTTAATCAACTTAAAGATATAAACAAATTAGATTTATTTGCTGAAAAGATAGATTTATTTGCTGATATTAAAGTTTTACCAGAAGTTGAAGAAAACAGTGAGTTTGTATGGCACGTAGCACCGACTGGTGGATATGTACTTCTTCTTCCTGAAGAAAATATCGTCACGATTAAAGAGAATTTACTTGACAAATGGGAAATTCGTGCTACACTTAATGACAAGAAGTACAAGGGCGAACGTTCTACGATGGCTGAAGCGTTTTCAGCAGCCGACGAGTTGGTTAGAACACACGCATCTGAATACTTAAAGATTATCAAACGGGAAGCAAAATGGCATGACGGACCTGCTACCGATGGACAAATCAAATTTATCAAAAAGTTGTACAAAGGGAAAGCAATTCCAAACGATTTGTCAAAAGGAGCAGCTAGTAAGTTAATCGGACAGGCGTTAGCCGGAAAAGGGAGATTTTATGGACGTAGAAAAGGATAAATGGGAATGCTGTGATAGTTGCAGATTGCACAAACCAGATGTTTATTATCGGTTAGACCCATATGCTGAAGATGTATTGAATGAAGAACATTGGCTGTATTTATGTGATTATTGCACAGAACAACGAGCAGCAGATATTTAAGGGGCTACAATGAGTGAACATACTGAACTTAACGAAAAACAATTTCAATTTCTGAAAGCACTGGCTAACACCGATACAGCTTTGATTTTTATGCCGCATTCTTTACCAACCGATGACCCTTCGGACATGATTCGAGCGTATGAGAATAAAAAACTCTTGACAGGACTGGTTAATTTAGGGTATGTTAAAGATGTAACCGAACAATTCGAGCATGTTCTAGAGCCTATACGCAAGCAGAAGCAACGCGAATTTAGCGCGTTCATATTGACTGAAGTGGCCGTAAAGATGTTTAAACCTGAAGACGGAGAGGTACATTAAAATGGAAAAGAAAGCGAACCACCAAGCGAATATTGTGCGAATAACGGAGATTAAAGAGCACACGAACGCAGACTCCTTGGAATTGATTATTCTTGGGGCATACCAAGTTGTGTCTCGGAAGGGTCAGTTTAAGGTAGGAGATTTGGCCGTGTATATCCAGCCCGATTCGGTTGTTCCGCAGACTGAGCCGTTTAGGTTTATTTGGGAACCATATCTGAACGATGTGAGTAACGATCCTATGCAATGCCGTCATATTGACCCCGCTACTGGACCGCTTACCGTTGTTCATTTAAACGAAGAAGTGTGTTTGTTTTGCGGTGCAGTAAATCCGTTTAAGGTTCCTGAAAAGAAGCGTAGAATTACTGTCCGTAAGTTTAGGGGAGAGTGGTCTGAAGGTCTGTTGCTTCCTGTTAGTGATTTTACAACGGAATTCGCACCCTATGGCATTCGACCCGGATTTGTTAACTTTACAGAAGGAACCGACGTTTCTGATATTCTAGGAATTACTCACTACGACCCAGATAAGGGCAAGGAATCAACGTTCGGGGAAAATAGCTCCGCACCAAAGGCCCGCAAGAAGGGCTATCCGCGTAGTGTGCGAGGATGGTATAACTACATCACGCGACGTATTAAGCAGTTCCTTGGACTGGAAGCCAAGACGGATGGAAGTTCCGAGGCGGTTAGTCTGGGAATTCCAGTCTATGACGTAGATGCGTGGAAAAACTATAAGAACGTATTTGTCGATGGCGAGTTAGTCAAAGTTACTGAGAAGATTCACGGCAGTAATGCTCGTTATATTTTCCTTGATGGAGTTATGTACGCGGGTAGCCGAGCCCTTTGGAAGTCTGCTAATAGTAATTGCATCTGGCGGAATGCGCTAAAGGAAAATCCTTGGATTGAAGATTGGTGCCGTGCTCACGAAGGTTATGTTCTTTGGGGTGAAGTGACTCCAACTCAAGGAGGCTATGAATACGGTAGTAAGAAACCGCAATTCTTTGCTTTCGACGTGCGTACTCCAGACGGAAAATGGCTTGATGAGTCTACTCCTGAAGGGTTAGAGATTCTGACGGCTCTGTACGGGTATAGTGTCCCAACACTCTACAAAGGACCGTTCAATCTTGAGAAGATTATGGAACTTGTGGATGGACCCTCTACTATTAAAGGTGCGAAGAATATGCGAGAAGGAGTTGTAATCAAAACTATTCCTGAGCGTCATGTACACGGTCTAGGACGTGCTCAGTTGAAGATAGTGAGTAATAAATTCTTAGAAAAGGATAACAAATAATGACTGAATGGTATAAGACCGAGGTTCAAGTTCCTCCAGAAAACATGGTGGTTAATACTAAAATAGATGACCACAAGGGTTTACGAAATGAACAATTGCTTAAACGACAAGGCAGATTGTGGTTCTTTCCTGACGGTTCTATGTATGTTTATTACACACCGACACATTGGAAGTATTAATATACCGAAAGGAACTTATGAAACTTAAAATCTTGTAATTTGATACAACTTGTGGTATAATAGGGATAAATGACTACAATTCCAGAAAACATGCAAAATAGTGCAGCACTTCAGTTTGTTATTTCTCAAGGTTGGGATTACAAAGTTGGCACCGCTCCTAATATTGTCTTAGCTAAATGCCCTTATTGCTCAAAGGAATTTCATTGCTACATGGAAATTCACAGCAATGACGGGCAAACGCAACGCGACGGCCTTCATATGTGCCAACGCTGCGGTAAGTCTAATAATATCTATGGTTTAAAGCAACATCTCGGTATTTCTATTCCCGGTGTTAGCTCACAAAAGGATTGGGCAAGTTCAGAAAAGAAGATTGACCCTCTTCCGGATATTAATGCTTGTCACGAAGCACTTCTAGCGGACGATGACGCCGTGGAATATCTGTGTAATATTAGAGGGTTTTCATTAGATATTGTCAAGAAGCAGAAGATTGGACTGACTAAGCATTTCTTTAAGAGCACTGGAAAAGACACACGCGCCCTTATATTCCCGTATTTAGTAAATAATAACCCGGTGTGGGTTCATTACCGGACACTACCGGACCCAAACGATTTGAAGAAAGTTCCGAAGGACTTTGCAAGTCCGCGCGGATATGAAGCAACGTTGTTTAATATCGACGCTCTGAACAAGGCAACAAACGAAATCGTTCTTGTCGAAGGTGAGTGCAACACAATCGCCGCTCTTGATAAAGGAATCGAGAACATTTGTGGGGTTCCCGGAGCAAACATCAAGAAAGCTGAATGGTTAGATAAAATAGAGAAACTAGAGAAAGTATATATTCTTTATGACAAGGACAAGGTAGGTCAAAAAGCAGCACAAGAACTGGCTTCACGAGTAGGAATTGAAAAGTGCTACAAGATTGTCCTTCCTGATTTTGAAGTTGTTACGGAATCTGGTGAAACGCGAAAAGGTAAAGACCTGAACGAATGGTTCGTTTCGGGCGGAGGTACGGCAGAAGAATTCTATAAACTAAAGGACAATGCTGTTTTATTTGGCGTAGATGGAGTAGCGTCAACATCCGATGCGCTGGACGAATTTACAGAAGAATTGACTAATAAAGGTGCCTCTCAGAAATATGTATGGCCGATTATTGCCGATATTGTCCAATTCGATGAAGGCGACGTGATTGATATTCTAGCCGAGGAAAAAATTGGCAAAAGTACGGTTGCTCTGAATCTTGTTGAATACATGGTAGATACTTATAAAGAAGACGCTATCTTTATCAGTACGGAGATGACACGCGCAAAGTTGGCGAGGAAATGGGTATGCCACAAGGCTGGAATCTGCGATTCTTTACCGAAGACAGCAGACGAGGCAGCAGCGTTGACCGAACAGTTCAAACAAGCAATTCCTAGTGTTAAAGAACTAGCAGCCAACCGGGAAGGTACGTTATACATTGCGTACCCGAAATACTCAACGATGGATGAAATATATAAGTTGATTATTGACTGTATTCGTCGGTATGGGGTTAAGTGGATTGTCGTTGATAATATCCAACGTCTATGTGACCTAACAATAGGTAATAGAAATAGAACACAATGGCTGTCCGAAATCAGTAAAAGACTGTCACAAATTGCGAAAGACTACAACGTGCAACTCATTCGTATCATTCAGCCGCATAAGATAGGTGAAGGCAAGATGACAGTGAGTGGTAGTGTTGACGGGTCATCACAAATTAACAAAGATTGTGATTGCCTTTTGATTGCGAATCGTGCTAAAATAAGTGGCGTATCGAAGGATATTCTAGAGAAGGGTGGTTATATCCAAAGTGACACTACATTCGCTCCTGAAATGCTTCTAACGTGTGCATTATCTCGATACAGTGCCGGTGGGGAAGTCATGGTGTACTTCGATGGCGCTACTAGTACGGTTCACAAATTGACAGAAGGTAAGGTGAAGGCTATGAAATTGAACAATCCAGCAGTAGGCTATGAGGCCCAATCGGAGGCTAAAAATCTACCACTGAACGCTTTAAAAGATGCTTTAGGGTCAGCAGGAGATTCCGATGGGGGAATTAATATATGACAATAGAAGATGTGTCGAAATTAGTAATGGAAAAGAATCCTAGAAACTTAAAAGACATTAAAGCCTTAGGTATTAAAGTTAGGCCACTAGGAAGTGGAGCATATCGTTATGTCTACAAAGTATCGAGACTTCCACTTGTACTAAAGATTCCTATTGACCATCCATCATCTAGGAAGCATTCAGAAGAAGAAATAAAAGTAATTAACAGTATAAAACGGTTAAAAAAATACAGGAAATTGCGTAAGTATCTGCCAACTATTTACTTCTATAATCCGACAACACGCATTATTGGTATGGAATATTACGACACGAAAAGCAATCCTACGAAGAATGCGATTGCGGATTTACTTTGTGAGTTTATAGGTGAACTCTGTCCAGAATTAGAATCAGTGAGCATTGACTTGCATCGTTCTAATATTGCTTTTGATAGCGCAGGACAGATAAAAATAATTGATTTAGGTTACTTTACAGAAAGGGGCCGAGGATGGTGTAGTTGACAAAAAGAGACAAAGCAAAAGACACAAGACTGCGCCGAGAATTTCACATTACGTTAGATGAACAAAAAAAAGTAATTTCTTTTCAAAAAAATGTCTGTGGTATATGTCATAAAAAGTATAATAAAAAGGGCGAATTATTAATCCTTTATATGGACCACAACCACACAACCGGAGAGTTAAGAGGCTGTATTTGTTATAGGTGCAATAAAGGAATCGCTATCTTTTTAGATGACCCTGTGGCTTTGAAAAATGCCAGTGAGTATCTCAAACTTCCTCCAGTAGAGCAAGTATTTGGAAAGAAAAGATTTACGGCTCCGGGTAAGATTGGAACAAAACGACGCAAGAAACTATTATCTGCTTTTAACGCAGTCAAGGAAAACTAATGAAAAAGGGAAGAAAGCCAAACAAATGGCATATTTATAAGAAAGCATTTGACGATATTATCGGTGACCCATACGCATGGCCCGAACCTGTTGTGGGTCAATATGAAGAACTAAAGGGACAAAGTTCAATCGTCATCATTGACCCCGAGCCCAAGTCCGGAGCAACTGTTAACCCGGCACGTCCCAATGCTATGGACTTCTTTGTAGACGTTGATAACGCTATCAAGGATGGATTGGACCTTTTTAGCAAGACGTGGCGGGAACCAAATCAAGTAAAATTTGTATTTGACAACACGTACTTTATATGCGATAATGGGTATTATGTGTTCAATCAGAACGAAAGAACCGAATTAGAACAAATCATTGGAAGGATTTTGGTTGCCAGAAGCATTGCTCCGGCAAAAAAATACTTTACTACCATCAAGAAATAAAATTAAACTAAAGAAGGACTATATGGGAAAAGTTTTGATTGCTTGTGAAGAAAGTCAAGCAGTAACCGTTGAATTTCGTAATTTGGGTCACGAGTCTTATAGTTGTGATCTACTTCCTTGTAGTGGAAATCGCCCAGAATGGCATTTACAACAAGATGTTACTCCATTGTTGGATAGTCATTGGGATATGATAATTGCTTTTCCTCCTTGCACACATCTTGCCGTTAGCGGAGCAAGATGGTTTAAACAAAAACAAAAAGATGGAAGACAACAAGCAGGTATTGATTTTTTTAATAAATTCACTAATGTATCCTGTAAATATGTTGCAATAGAGAATCCAGTTGGAATAATGAGCACACACTATAGAAAACCAGATCAAATAATACAGCCATACCAATTTGGAGAACCATTTGAAAAAAAAACTTGCTTGTGGTTAAAAAATTTACCGTTGCTTGTTCCGACTAATATTGTTGAACCTGAAAAACGAATAACATTTAAAAGTGGAAAAACAATGGCACCTTTGTATTTAACACAATGGGGTTTAGCACCTGAAGCTCGTTCCAAAGCGAGAAGTAAAACATTTCTTGGAATAGCCAACGCAATGGCAACGCAATGGGGACATTTAATTTAAAAAAAAAATCACAAGAAAGGACAAATCAATACTATGAATGTTATGAAGGCTACACTTGATATTGCCGAAGAGTTAGAAGGCGTCACGAATCCAGTTGAACGTGACATGCTGTTGCAGAAATACGGAGCCATCGCTCCAAAACTTACGCCTCAAGAACGGGCTGATATTAATTTTGAATCAGCCGGGACGACATTTAGCTACGCATGGGAGAAGTAATGAACGAAACTCCACAATTTTACGATGTCGTTGATTCAGACGGGACAGTGGTCGAAACCGCCTCTGAACAACAGCAGCAACAACCCAACACTAAGCCAATTGATATTAAGCGATCACGACGGCAATATGTGACGGTAAGACTCCCTAGAGTTATTCCTTGTGGTCACAAGTTAGACTTATCTCGGAAGCCTGTTCATATCAACTGCCCGTCATGTGTGTTCGCATGGTTTCAAAATCACGGAGAAATATGCCAACAACTTGATGAAATGTATAACGTACACGGACCTGATTCCATTATTCAGTTACAGGGTATTAAGTTCTACAAGCAATGGCGAAAGTTCATGGCAACTGTAGCGCAATGGAAAGCCGCCGAGACTAATGGAGAGTAAAAGTGAGAACACACGAATTAACACAGTCTGATAAAGACTTGATAGAAAATATAATTGAGAAATTCGACTTTGAGAAGGCCCACGCCTTATTCATAACTATGGGTTGGACTTATTACAATGAGACGACTGCACCAACGGTTGAGATGCTAAAGTCAGCAGCTAGAGGCGTTCTCACTAGTGTATTAGAAAGACAAGACGCAACATGGTGTGAGTCTGGACGGTTTATGTCAGTGAAGACCGACAAGTGGTTGACGTTAAAGCTGATATTTGATGACACTGAGGAATATATAAATGGGTAAACTTGATGCGTTAAAGGAATTCGCAGGAGGCCAAGAGCCTCCTGTTCCTGTTGTTAGTAAAAAGAAAGATACGGAAAAGGTTCTTACCAAGAAAGACAAATTTGACATTCTTACGGACCTTAATAAACAGTTAAACAAGAAGTTTGATGTCAAAGTATCTCTAGTCCGTCTAGGGGATAAAGTCGGTGTCAAAGTTCCAAGTATTAGCACTAATCTTCCGTCTTTGGATGAGGAAGTCATTCAGTGTGGTGGAATACCAAGGGGACGCATCGTTGAGATATTTGGGCCAGAGTCGGCAGGTAAGACCACAATTGCTCTCCATATCATTGCATGTGAGCAAAACAACACTGACAATCTCTGCGCCTTTGTAGACGCTGAACACTCACTAGACCCTACCTATGCTTCTACTTTAGGAGTTAATGTAGACGAGTTGGTTGTGAGCCAGCCGGACAGCGGTGAACAGGCACTAGAAACAGTAGAAGAACTAATAGATAGTGGTTCGGTTAGTCTTATTGTAATCGACTCAGTAGCCGCGTTAGTGCCACAAGCGGAACTAGACGGTGAAATGGGAGACTCCAATATGGGACTCCAAGCACGGTTGCTTTCACAAGCTATGCGTAAATTACGAGGGAAAGCCAACCTTAAAGGTGTAACTCTTATATTTATCAACCAGATACGCGAGAAGATAGGTGTAATGTTTGGGAGTCCAGAGACGACCACAGGCGGACGTGCATTGAAGTTCTTCGCATCTCTTCGTCTTGATGTCAGGCGTAAAGACGCTATTGGCTCTAAGGAACAACCAATAGGTCATATATTAAAAGTAAAAGCGGTAAAAAATAAGTTGGGTGCTCCAATGCGAGAGACGTTTATTAATCTACTGTACGGCGAGGGTATTGATATATTTTCTGATACGGTTTCCTATGCTGTAAAGATTGGAGTCATTGAGCAAGCCGGAGCATGGTATTCTTATCAAGGGGAACGTATTGCTTATGGTTTAGAAAACACTATTGAAAAATTACGCACCGAAACAGAACTTTATGAAAAAATTCAACAAAGTCTCTTGACAAAATCCAAGGAAAGTGATACAGTAAAAGAATGAAAAAGAACAGTAACAACCATCCAACGGTAGGAAAGTTTAATTACACGTCAGTCTGTTGCAATGAAAAGGCAACCAAGCCGCCTGTCGTTAGGTCCAAAGAAGACAAGGCAGAAGGCAAGTTTAGCGAATGCGGACTTGGTTGCTGGCGTTGTACTAAATGCGGTGACCGCTGCAAAGTAAGGCGTTCGCGCAAACAGGAGGGGAATGATGGACCAGCCCGTTAAAGACCCTACTAAAATGACAGATATAGGTACACGTCTGGACCATATAACAGAATTTGCTGATTCGTTATTCGCGTGTGCAGAATATCTCAAAAATCGAGGAATCTACACACCTGCGGATTTGCAACGATACGCAAAATTAGTTGTTGCCGAAGAAGTATTACGGGGCACAGTGAATGCCTATCTTGGCTTGTCTGACCCTTCAGCCGAATATAAAATCTATCAACTCCTTAATCCACTGAAGGATGTAAAACCTGAGCAGATTGAAGGAGGACGCGGCACTCCGTTAAAGGACTTATGATTGACTATATTGGAAAGATTGAAATTTGGAAAAACGAGACAGGGTATAAGGCAAACCCTGTCATAGATGACCATACTTCTTTATCATCTGAAACTAAGATTTACGACTTATTAGAAGGAAATGGAGAAACAATTAAAGAAGCACTCACCGACCTAATGGAACAAATAGAGGAGTTACCTATATGAATCACAAACCTTTCGTTATTTATCATAGTCCATGTCAGGATGGATTTACAGCGGCATGGGCCGTCTGGAGAATCCATCCAGATTGGGAATTCTATCCAGCAAAGTATGGTGACCCACCGCCTGATGTAACTGGACGGGAAGTATATATGGTTGATTTTAGCTATAAGCGTTCTGTTCTATTGGACATGGCTAAAGTAGCTACCAAGGTTGTTATTCTTGACCATCATAAAACTGCTCAAGAATCCCTTGTGGACCTTCCGGAGAACGTTGAAGTAGTCTTTGATATGGAAAAATCCGGCGCTCATATTGCATGGGATTATTTTCATCAAAGTGAACCGCTTCCGTATTTGATTGAATTTGTCGAAGATAGAGATTTATGGAAGTTCAAATATCCTGCAACGAAACCTTTCAGTGCCTATGTGTTCTCAAAACCTTATGATTTTGATATTTGGAACGACCTATACTATTTTAACGGAAATAGTCTGAATGAGCTAGTTGCCAAAGGGCAAGCCATTCTTGATAATCACAATAAATATACCGAAGAGTTGTCTAAGCTAAAGTTTAGAACCAAGATAGCCGGATACGACGTATGGGCGGTAAATGTCCCTTACAACTATTCTAGCGATATGGGAGAACTTCTCGATAAAGGCGAACCATTCGCGGCAACATTCTTCTATGATGGACCTAGAGAGAAAATGGTGTTTAGTCTTAGGTCTGATGAAAACGGAGTTGATGTGTCAGAAATTGCTAAGAAATTTGGCGGTGGAGGACATAAACATGCAGCAGGATTTGAAATTAACGCAGAAGTAGTGGATTTTACAGAAGGAGTTAAAAACAGTGAAGTTTAATGAATATCAAGAAAAAGCGTATGAGTTGGCACAGTACCCACAATCAGGAGCTAATATTATCTATCCAGCACTCGGATTGGCTGGAGAAACCGGCGAAGCAGTGGATAAGATTAAGAAGATTTGGCGCAATCAAGGAGTCAGCAACGGGAAAATCTACACAAGTGACCAAACTGTTGAGCTAGCTAAGGAGTTGGGAGACGTTTTGTGGTACTTGGCGGCTATCTGTTCTGAATTAGAGATTGACCTAGAAGATGTAGCAGCCATGAATATTGAGAAGTTAAACAGCAGACGCGAGCGAGGCGTTATTAAATCAGAAGGAGATAACAGATAACCAAAAGTTTGGAGATATATTTCTTGAAAAAAGACAAAACCAAATCGGTAAAAAGATTCCAGTCGTGTAGGGATGCGTTGGATTTTATTGATAAGTTAGCGAAGAAAAAAATTCATGGTACTTTACACGCTAAATTGTCAAATGAAGTCCATGATAAATACCATAAATTTCTAGTATCAGCCGACGTTGAATGGATTGTTAATTATACAGGAGAGAATAATGCAGCTAAGATTGAACCAGAACCCGAACACAATACAAAAGCACAATGAACCTATCGTGGCAGTATATTTAGAAGTATGCGACGACGGAGGTATAGAACTCTGTGCAGATACAGATAAAGAGTGGGGATTTTTACTCGCTAAAATTACACCAGATGGCAAGTTTGTTCCTAACCAAGTGGGTGCCAAACATACAGGTCTTACACCAGACTACACATTTTTTCAAAAAACTTAACATGTGGCCCTATAGCTCAATCGGATAGAGCACTGGCCTTCTAAGCCAATGGTGTAGGTTCGACTCCTTCTGGGGCCACCAAACTAAAGAGGACATATGTGGAAGTTCTATATACACTGGAAGTATTGGTCATTTGGCAAGACTACAAGACTTAACGGCTCCTTAATGTGGGGATATAATCCGTACACAAGTTACCGAATAGGTCCGTTAGAATTTAGAAAATATTTATAGCAAAAGTAAAGGCCGGGGTTTTTAGCCCCGGCTATTTTATTTGGCGTTTGCCTAATTTATCTAATAGGACACGCTCCGCCTTCGCACTCCATCCCCTCCAACATCTTACCTTCTGAAATATCATCCAGTTCAATTGGTCTTATCTTGCTAGATAGCTTTTCGTATTGCTCTCTAGTAATGGCTTCTTTAGGGGCTTGTTTGAACCCGTGGTCATTGTGGCATAAGAAACTAATGGATTTTAGAAACGGAAGATTCTCCGCAAGCCATACCTTTAACTTTGGAATCTCCTCTTTTCGGTAATACACTGTCACGGATACGGCTTGATCGGCCCAATGCTTTTGCGCCATCTTTAACACATCTAGTTGCTTCCAAGTATCCCAATCTTCATCGGCAACTGGATAACCGTCCGGAGCGGCAATGTAAAAGTCAACTACCAATGTTTGTGGGTCAATCGAGCCGTCAAATTTCAGAACGGGTTCTATATGGTGACCGGCTGCTCGCAGTTTGGGAATCAACGGGTCGTTGGCAGCTACGCGCACTCGTTGGATGATGTACCGGCTGTATGCTGCATGGATACCTTCGTAACCATTGCAATCTAGGACTTTGCTCATGGTTCCAGATGGCTTAACAACAGTGGTCCGCTTAGATACTGGTATCTGCAATTCCCTACTGTAAAGTACATCTTCCTCTTGGATGGCGCGATAAGCGCGGTCAAGAATATCAGGGGTAAACAGAGGACTAGCAAGACATCCTGTAATACCATTGCCAGTACGTCGATTGCGATTGATAACGTTTTGTGAAATGTCATGGTGATACGTCTCCATTGTAACCCTCTTCGCGTAACGCTGCATTAATCTAGCAGCATTTATAAATTCTTCTTCCGACTCCATATTACATAAAGCCATTTCAGTAAGATTACAAGGCTCACCATTTTCTAATGTAGCCTCCCCACACGGATTAACGCCGATAGCTTCATCTCTTTTAAGTTCACCGATACGCCCAAACTTTTGCATAGCGGTCCTATTAACGATACCAAATGGTTCACCGTGTTCATATGTTTTCCAAAATAGAGGATGCAAATCTTCAGCATCTTCACAAATTACAGAATAATTAGCGCAGCTTCTATGTGTAGGAATCGGTCCTAAATCCCATCTTTTAGCCTTCAGATATTCTTTATCCCAACAATCTCCTAGAATAATAATAGCAGAGCGTCTAACGTTACCCGCGACTACCATCTCACCCGTAGCTGTAAGAATATCAGCCGCATCAATAGGCTTAATCTGTTTACCAGCCCTTGCAGAAAGAATTTCGCACAGATTAGATATAAACTTAATCAAAGGAATAGGACCAGAAGCTACACCCCCAAAACCGACAATCTTTTCGCCGTATCCTCGTAAACAAACTGTAGAATACGTAAAAGACTTCCCGGTTACAAAGAAACTTTCTAACACCCGTCTGGTTAATTCACACCAGCCTTCACGACTGTCTGGAACGATAAAATCGGCATCCTTTGTAGCTTTATGCACAATGGATACATCTTTTTTAACGCGCGGTAGTTTACTTGTGAATTTGTGTTCTACGCTTAAACCAACTCCGCCCCCAAGCATGAGTAAATCTTGTGCTATAACGAAATGATTCCAATCTTCAGATGTTAAAAACCAACAATTTGATGTATAAATACCAGAAGCCAAAGTAAATGCCCCACCATCGGGGACGGTAACACAATATACTTCTTCTGGTTCTTCTAAAGTTTCAATATTAACTACTTTCCATGTAGTATTCTGCACACTTAACGTAAATGTTAACAATGGATTTTTTCTTATACCAAAATTTGTAATCTCGTTATTGGCCGAAAATCCTGTTAAAATAAACCCACAAGTTGCTGCATTTTCTTCTAACCATTCTTTAGCTTTAAGATTCTGAGAACTCAGTCGCACAGTAGTCTTAGAATAATTTCCATCTGCTTCAATCCAGCCAGTTAAAAATCCAGCAAGATATTGACAAGATTTGTTTAATGGAAAGTCTTTATAGTTTTCGATTGAATACCATCTTCCCACAGGGTCGCCGTTATACGATTCTGGATAAGTTACATCTTGGAACAATGATAAATACTTTTTTGTTCTTTCATCACAAAATCGTAACTGGAAGTGGTAGATACCGTCTTTTAGGACATTAGCAATCGAACCATCACCAAATATCAAACCGTGGCGCAAACCGTCATTATATTCTTGACCTTCATTTCCGTTAATATGACATCTACTTGATAATACAATATCTCCTACTCGTAAATCATTAGTTTTAGTACCATCTTTTAAAAACCACCCGTGATTAGCTGTAACTCTAACTGTATTGCGAATATTACTTCGGTAGCACTTACCGTTTTCGTCTGCTGGTGCAAATGTTACATCTTGCACATGTTGGGTTCCGAAATGCCGTACCATTCCCTGTTTCCATCCGTCTTTCGTTTTTACATGAACTATTTGTCCGACAGTTTCGACAAAAGAAACAGGACCATATTCCCATGTAACGAACTTCTCAGTACCAGAAAAACAATTGTTTAAAGCAGCGCCACCTACTCGCTCGTGTGCCGGGGCACCAGAAAACCAATATCCACGTCCAGCCGGTCCAGCCTTTCTTTCTTTGGCTAGTTTTAGTAATGCTTTAATCTCTGACTCAGGTACATTCTTACCTTTAACATTACCTGCGATGGCACGTTCTACGGTTTGGTCCCATGTTTCTAAAGTTCCTGAATCCTTGCGTGAATAGGTACGGCGGTATACAATACGGGCTAAGTTACTCCATTCTTTCATTATTTATTTTATCCTTTGGTATGTTTTACTTCTTTGCTACTAAATAGAAAAACGCGGGCAACCCGTTTAAGGATTGCCCACAAGTTCACTACTACTTTCTTAATATTTGCTTAAAAGTTCGGATAAAGACCTGCCACCCTGACCGTAATCATTTCCGGGGAACGAGGCCCATATATTAGAACATGCTGTGATTGCGAATGATACGTTACCGTCTAAAATAGGCTGTATCGCGTGTCTCTCTTTGATTTGCTGAAGTGCAATCTTGTCTTGCGACAATGGAGAGAAATCATTCAATAGGAGGATTTTCTGGTACGGACCCCACCAATGTAACATCAACTGATAACGTCCTGACGCGGTAGAGTATAAGCCCGGACGTACTTCAATTGGCTCGCGTCCATTAGCAAAAGGATGTGTCGAGTAGTCTGTAAACGAATTATGACCGTTCACTCCACTAACGATTACATCATAGCCATTATTTTGTGTTATCGGGTTTGTACTCGTTCCTTCCGACCACGCAATCAAGTCTAAAAATCTCTTTAATCTCTCATCTACATCTATTACTGCCATTGATACTCCTAATTTTTTGGCATGGGGTGAAGGATTTGAACCCTCACCTTGCAGTTTTGGAAACTGGGATGCTACCGTTACACCAACCCCATGTGGCGCACCTAAAAGGACTCGAACCCTTAACCGTTAGTTCCGTAGACTAGCGCCCTTCCAATTGAGCTATAGGCGCATAAAAACGTGTTCTGTCGTAACTTCTTCGGCTTACTCTAACCTTCATCGGCTGATGGAACACGCATCGCTTTATAAAATGGCTCCGGCGACAGGAGTTGAACCTGCAACCTATGGTTTACAAAACCATTGCTCTGCCAATTGAGCTACCCCGGAATTATATTATTAATAAAATCCAAATCATATTTCTTAATCGCGTTTCTAAGTCTTAACGGTTGTATATTATCGTACCAACCGTTATTAAGACGTTTCATGTACTTTTGCAATAATTTTTCTTTCATAATATGGCTCGCCCTGAAGGATTCGAACCTTCATCTAACTGGTTAACAGCCAGTCGCTCTACCTTTGAGCTAAAGACGAATAAAACACACCGTATGTAGTTCTGTGGCTAGCCCTATCACAGCCCTTTGGACTAAGATACTACATACGTTCCCAAACTTTTGGAGCGACGTAAGGGACTTGCGCCCTTCCCCTCTGGGTGGAAGCCAGATATACTCGCTATTAATACGAACATCGCTTTATTAAATTACTAAAATATATACAAATTCAGTAGTTCTGGTCAAAATACATTCCGTCATAGGCGGTCAAAGGTCCAGCACAGGCCAGTAATCCAAATAAACCACCAGCGTGTGCAGCAAACAAGATTGCAACTCCTAAACCTACGAACGCGGGCCAAAATTGAGGGTCAGCAAAATTACTCAACCAATTAAAGGCTTTAGGGTAGTAGGTAGATAAAATTGCTACCCCTAGGGCCACTAAGTAACCGACAGTTGCCAAACCGTGTAATAGAAACGCACTTGCGAACGCTATTAAAAAACCGGCCATTCTTACTCTAGGCCCTGTAAATGCTGTTAGAAATTTACTAAACACACCCATTATAATCCTCGTTAATTTTTATTTGGCTGCGAGTCAGGGACTCGAACCCCAATATGAAGCTCCAAAGGCTTCCGTCCTAACATTGAACGAACTCGCAATAACTCTTAAAGGCACAAAGCTACAATAATTGCTCCAATGATAATAGCAACCACAACGATAATAGCCCCTTTAGTATCTAGATTTTCGTAATCTTCTGGTTCGTATTCGTTCATATCTAGAACCTCAAATTTATAACTTGGTAGCCTGTGAGGGACTCGAACCCCCGACCCTCACCATGTAAAGATGCAACTCTACCACTGAGTTAACAGGCTATATCGCGCGTCCAGAATATGTCAGTCATTAAGAACCAGTGTACAGGCAACGCTGCCCCGGTATAACGATACGGCAATATCCCAGAAAACTTTTGGTGGAGAATGTGGGTAATGCTCCCACCTGAATTATTCATTGCAAATGAATCGACCACCCTGTGCAGTCCCATCCCCCCTAAACTACCAAAACTTACCACCAACAAATCCTGTAATCAATCCTGCGAAAAACCACTTCATCTTGCTCTTTCTAGCTTCTGCCTTAACCAATCCAATCTGCGCGTTACACTCTTTCGTTTGGTCCTGAAGTTGTAGTTGCAAGCCGCCAACCGTAATCTTTCCTTGACTGATTAAATCGTTGGCTTTACTAATAGATGTTTGTAAATTCTTCTCTTTGTCTTGCTCATCAGATATATTCTGTTCCAGCACAGGAACCTGTTCAAGTCTTTGCACTGTTGTTACCGCTGCTATACTCGAAACCGAAAAACCATCCGATGTAGCTATTATATCACCGTTGTCACTTCCTGTCAACATCTCCCATCTGTTTGCTAATTTCGATGGTGGTAATATCTTATCATTGTTTTGCTGCGTTGTCAAGTTCAAATTTCTATTCGCAATCGCATCGGCGAGTTTAGAATTCTCTGTTGCCGACTGAACAAGAGCCGCTTGGTACGAAGACAAAAGCTGCTTTGCAGCGTCTAAGTCATTATTAGTCTTGGCCGTCTGCGCTTGTAAAACAGCAGTAGCCTCTTGCGCCTTGTGACTCTCAATCGCCGCTGATAAATCAAAATACTTCTGAACTACAAACAAAGACAGACCTATCACTAAAACTACAATAATTAAACGCTCATGTTTCTGTAGCCAAGTCTGGGTGTTATTTATTGCAGTCTGGGCAGTCGCAGGTAATTGGATGTTTTCCATTCCTCTCCTTTGGCGGTGTTGCCGGTTTAGAAGCTGAAAACCAATCAACTCCAGCCCAATTAGAAAATTGGCTCCAACCGCCCTGTGTATCATTCTGGTCGTGTTTTGGATATACTTCGTCCATTCCTTTTCTCCGCAACTATCTAGTTAGTTTCTTACTTTCCCTTTTTAGCTCTACGCTGCACATCAAGTGCTATTGACATCAAGTGCTATTGCGAGTGCTTGCTTTTTTGGCTTACCAGCGGCTTCTTCTCGCTTGATATTAGTTCCTACTGCTTTCTTATTTGCTGATTTCACTAACGGCATTTTCTCTCTCTCCTTTTCTAGTTTCTTCTGCAAGAACGCACACATACGCCAGATAGCTTTTGCCGCATGGTAAGTTCCGTCTGAGTCTTTCTTCTCCCGTTCAAGAAAATGCCGGATTGCGGCGTCCGATTCGTCTGTGCTCTTTGTTCTATCCCAGTGCAGTGGCTCGCCGGGATTATGCTGGTCGTTTCCTATTTTGCTAACACGAGCCACTTCTGCTAAAGCATCGGGAAAATAATCTAAAACTCCTGTAGCTATTGGTAAATTCTTTCTCTCTTGAGCATCGGTTGGAAGACTAGCCACGGATAACGCCTCCCCACCAGAGTTTCGTCCACCAGTTGACTTTAACAACTCTCACACGAATTGCGTTTCGTTCTATAAGTCTATACAAACCATCGCGTTCTTGGAAATACTCTCCCACCTTTAAATCACAAAAAGGTGAAGAGGTAAACACCGTGAACGGAGCAATTCTGTCTAATACCCAATTTAATGCATTCTGTAACATTAACTCTCCTCTCTTTGTAAATACATTATGGCATTTTGTAATGTAGACACATTATCGTATGCATAACCTAACATACAATTACAACTAGCACAGACTAAACCTCGAACCTTATCAGTCAAATGATCGTGGTCTACATGTGGGTAGGTTTCCTTATATTTGTAATCAGTTCCAAATTCTTTGTAACAAATAGCACATTTATTATTCTGAACTACAAGCATGTTATCAAATTGTTCTTCACTAAGACCGTAAACAGATTTAACCCGTAACTTTCTAAAATAAGTATTGCCAAATTTTCTGCGATATTCTTTAGCTTTTTGTCTCTTATGTTGTAAATATTTTTCTCTATTATTAGCAGCCCATCTCTTTGTATAAATTGATCTACAAATTTTACACGAACCGCTTTTCTTATCTACAGTTTCTCTAGTACGTTTGTGACCGTGTACACAAAATTCTTTAAATTGTCCTTTAGCTGGCATTTACATCCTCAGCATCAAAATTATAATAAAACTGAGCAATCAATCCTTTAGAAACATTCCAAATGTATGCCTCACCATTGCGTAATTGTCCGGTAAACATATTTGCATTATGCCAAGAATCTGTTGCTGACAAGCTCGGTAAAACGCGAACTCTTACACCATGCCACTCCTGTGTCTGTGTCTGATGAATATGTCCTGTGTGAGCCTCTCTCCACTTTGTTTCACCAAACATTTTAGGCTGTTCAGTAGCCATTAAAAGAGGTAAATCTTGTCGTTTCCCTTTATCCCCATGTGTCCAAAGGAGCATCACTTGACCCCATTGCATATATTTGCGCGGCTTAGGGGTATTATCCACAAATACATCAGTATAATTATGAAAATAGCATTCCAATGAATCTCCAATACACCACGCAGTTTGTTCATCGTGATTACCCGGTACAACTTTAACTTCCACAGGTGCATGTAATCTCAGTCTTTCAATACAAGTAATACTTAGATTTCTAGCAGTAATAAAATTCTTCTGGTAGCGTCCGTCCGTATCTACATACGTCCCTTTTGTTGTTCGTCCCTGTAAGTCGTCTGCTTGTACCAGATCGTTTCCGATTACAAATACAATTCGGTCAAAAGAATATCCAGCAGCACGATCAAGTAAGGTATCAATTGCATGTAACGCAATATGTTCTGCTATTTTAGTGTCATAATTGCTTCCGCTTTCTTTTTCCCACGATAGCTTGCCAATGTGGAGGTCGGCAAGTGTAATTTCTAATAAATTACCAGACTGTGTGTCGCTATGAATAACCGGAGTAGGAATTCGCGCAAATGCTTTGGCTTCGTTTTTTAAATCCTCAATCTCTTGTCTCGCAGCAACCATCTCCTTACGCTTAACGAAACTGGCTTCTATACGATACAAAGGAATAATAACAGGTTCCTTATCAAGTCTAACCCACATCGGAACTGTACGTCCATCGCGTGTTTGCACATACTCGGTAGTTGCCGGGGGTTTCATCCCTAGTTCATAGTTACCGACCTTAAAACGTTCAACACTCCATACGGACAAATCGACTTTATATTTCTCTAAAACTTCATCTAACGTGTGCAACCGTGTTTTCGGAAGATTAATATTCCAACTATCCGATGTAAATACCTGACTCTCTTGTTCGTCTCCGATACTTTCTTCCTTATCTAAAGCCTTTAACAAATCACCGTAAGAACCGAACACACGTCTCCATGCTCGTTCAGGAACGTCGGAATGATAACGGTATTCGTCCCTAGTTGGGATATGCCCTAGCTTTACTCCAATACTACGCAAGTCATTTAAAATTGTCTCTTGTGTATACTGTACATTAGTGTCTGCCAAATACCCTCCGCTAATTTTACTAAAACCATTATACCACGGCTTATCTGTATTGTCAAGCCCTTGGTGCTTTTTTCTTTACAGTTTTTCGCACAGTACGTTTGGCTTTCAAAGGCGCTGCTAGGGGAGAGTTTAGTTGCATATGTAAAAGCGTCGGACCATAGAACGTCCGGAAATCACTACGTTGTTCTTTTAATTCTGACACAATATTAACAGTTTGAGATTTTATATCTTCGCGCAGTCCTGTAATATGTGAATCCATACTATTCTTCAATTCTACAACATTTGTGTCAATATTGCTGAGTTTAACTTTAATCCAGTTAATTATTTTAAACATTCCAAACAGAACTCCTATAGCACTTAGGATTCCGGATGCTATTTTAATGATACCAAATATTCCTGCGATTGTTAATGGTTCCGGCATTCTTTCCTTTAACGTAAAATCAATAATGAATTCATATCACACACTTTCGGATGTGTGTCCAAGTTGTTTAAAATCTTGTCTTGAAACCAAGGATTTGTTACTGGTTTTGAAGAATCAAACCAATATAAACCACCCTTTGCATAATCTTTAGAGCCATCAAAAATAGCTTCTACTTCGTGGAGCAATCGGTTAAAGTTTGGCTCCCAAACAGAGGGTATTTTTAGAGGCTGTTCGATTGTAGCTGCATATTTAGGAACAGTGTCTATTAAATCTAACCACTGTCCCCATCCTAGCTTTTGACGATTGGCAAGACATGACATCACCATGCAGGACGCTAAATGCCCTCCAAATGGCTCGCCATGTCTCCAACCTGTCAGTACAAGTTGACTCTTACAGAAATCGTCAGGTCTTAAAATGTCGATACCCTCCTTTATCGTCCAAGTTCTGTATTTGTCATTCCAAGAGCCTGTTTAAGCACACTTCCTACAGGTCTACCGGCTGCGGCTTTAATAACTCGGCCTCCAAGTTTACTAACCGGAGATTCCGAGACTCGTCCAAGAGCGCGTAAAGTTGCCCACGTCTGAGGACTATTAGCCATACGGTCAAGTAGAACTCTAGCAGTCTTAAAATAACCTGCTCCTTCTGCGGCCATTGCACCCATTATAGCAGAGATTGCCGAATGATGCAACACGCCACCAGCCGTCGCTCCTATTGCCGGGGCAATAATACCGAGTTTTACCATTTCCTTTACATGGTCTACATTATGAACATCTTGTAGAAGTTTACTGTAAGCGGCGGCTGTTTCGGGAGTTGGTCTAAACAGTGTATTTATAACTTCTGGGGAATCTTTAAATTGGTGAATAAAATTTAAAAACTTATCAGTATCGACAGCACCAATTTTAACATTTCCAGCCTTATCAACAATAGTAGACGCCTCTCGTAATTGATTTTGAAGAATGGTTTTTCCAATTTCTCCCATTGCTTCAGGTCCAACGATTTTCTGTAATTCCTGAATTTGTTCTGGATTAGAAATTAGTTTACTGACATCTCCTTTTTCAAGTAAAGGTTGTAATGTATCTACAATCTCGCGCGAATTGACTCCCTTGATTTGATTTACCGCGTTCTCTAACGCACCTCCTTTTAGAGAATTTTCAAATACTTCTCCTCTAATATCGGCTGGAATTTTATTCCAATTCTTAAAGAAGTTATCAAATGAGAATTGTCCAGTAGTTTTATCTACCGAATCAGCGGCTACTCGTTGCGCCATGCTATCCGCAAGAGAGGAAAATGCTGAAGGTCCAATTGCTTTTTTAATTGTTTGAATATCACCAACGCTCTTGCCACCCTGTAGTAAACTAAGGATTCTATTTTCTGCTCCACCTTGAAGAATTGCTTTAACGTCTGGATGGTTAAAAAGTGCAACTCCTTCTTTATAGTCATTGTTCATTTTATTTACAGCGTCTATGACTTCTGGTTTCCCGGATTCCACTGCCAAGTCCGCTAACGATTGATGTACTCCGTCAAGCAATTTAAAGAACGCGTCTCTATCGGCTCGACCTTCTGGAGTTAAATAGCTAGTCTTTCTAATACTAGCTTTTAGCTGTTTAGCCGTATCGAGCAAATCTTCTGCTGTCATAGGAGTTGGTTGCGGAACCCATTTACGTTTACCGTCTTCACCTTTTTCTAGTATCTCTCCGTAATGTTCAAGGTTGTCTTTAAGCCACGATTGAACATTAGGAGTTAGAGGAGATGGAACCTTGAACTTAGCTGGTAGATATTCTTTGTTTTTTTCAGATTCTCCTAATAAGTCTTTTACTCCTTGTTTAATATCACTATCATGATAGTCTACAGTAGTACCTTCTAAAGAGTTGATGATTTGATTCGCAGCATTTTCGTATTGAGTGTTTAAAGCGTCATGGGCAGTTTGAGCAGCTTTTTGTGCTTGTGCGGTTATGATTTGATTCGTGGGCGCATTCTGAGCCGCGCTTTCGGCTAAACTACTAGCTCCTGCAATCTTTTCGGCGGCTTCTCTTTCGTTCTTAGCAGCTTCACTTTCTTGTACTTTTTGCCGTAGAAGTTCGTTAGCTTCGGCCTCAGTTGGGGCGGATTCGGCGGCTTTTTGAAGTTCACCAGCAGTCTTCGCAGCTTCCGCACCTTTAGATAATACTCCACCAAGAGCAGCAAACGGAACTCCCAGAGCAGCGGAGCCAAGTGCCATGCTTCCACCCTCCTCTGCTCCTTTGGTTAAATCACCACCAGTCTTTACTGTAGTTTGTAAACCTTGGGTAGCTCCCGCTCTTAATGCGTCCATTCCAGTAGCAACGAGACGGGCAAGTATTGGAGACTTCTGTATAGCGGCCCTCTCTTCTGGACCTAATTCTGCTCCTGCTTTGCCGACGTTAATTCCTAACGCCAATGCACGGGCAAGTTTACCGTTTCCCTCGATAATCTTTAATGCTTTAGAAACTTGCGTCAGTCTCTCGGCAACCGAAAGTCCCTTTAGGGCTTCGTCTCCCATTAAGAACTCACCAATAGTTTCAATACCGCGTCCTATATCTTGTGCCGTCCCGTGGGTTTGATCTTGGTCACCGGCTAGTTGATGTAAGGATTGAGTAATCCCACCGGCCTGTTGTCCGGTAAGTTTATTAACTATATCGGCACCACCGGCTAGTGTACCATATAAACCTTCACCAACTCCCTCAGCTACGCCTCCTAATGATTTTCCTACTTTAGAAAGAAGTGAATCATCTGGCTTGGCCTGTATTTCATCGGATGTTGGTGTAGTTGAGGCGACTGTGTTATTAGTAATAATGTTTTCAGGCGAATATCCCGGAGGCAACCCACCGGCTGAAGGTGCATTTGAACCTCCAGCCGTATTATTAGTAATAACATTTTCAGGCGAATATCCCGGAGGAAGTCCTGTGTTAGTTTGAGTATTATCCATTTACTGTCCTTGTGGAATTGGAACCCATTGTCCGCTCTTTATATCTTTTCCGTACTTACCATCATCTGTTACAGCACTTGCCCAACTTGGTAACTTGAAGTTACTTCTAGACCAAGGTGTATCATAACCGTAAGATTTAAGTAAGTTTGTTAATGATTTTGGAACAACTAAGTGTTGGTCAGATGCTCCTGATAGTTGATTATACTCGTCATCCAACGGAGCAACTTTACCGTGCATAGCTGCAATATACAACCCTATAAGACTCTTCATTTGGCTAGTCGCATTGGCCGGATTCATAGTTTTAATGATATTGTCAACTTGCTCTTTATCCGGAGCAAATCCACCGGCAAGTGTCTTACCTAACTCACTTGTTACAATATTAGCCATTGCTTGTACATCGGTTAATTGTGTTCCACCTGTTTGGTAGCCCGCTGCCTGCATTAACCGGTTCATCATTGGAATCGATGATTTGTCCGCAGACTGACTATTAATCACATTAAGCATTGTATTCAAGTGGTTTGCTAATTGAGCCGCTGAATCAATAGTCTTACGTTGTGGTGAATTTGGCATGTTCTCAGAACGTAGAGCGTCAAAGTTTTTCGTATCATATGACGGGTTAAACATTCTAACCATAGAAAGCAATTCACCTTGGTCCATTTTAGCATCCTTGAACCAACGTTTATTTGAGGCAATGGTCAGAGGCGCTTTGTAATTAGCAATCGCCCTAGCGTCAACAATCGCGTCAGTAGGCAAAGTAACGCCTTCATTCCTCAAAGAAGAAACCGCATCTTGGTCACCCATTTTCAAGATATTATCAGGAATTTTAGCCTGTAGCAAGCTGTTTATCATATCTTCTTTATGCTGCTGTACTTGCTCATCTTGAAGTTCCTTATTAGCTGCGGCATCCTCCTGCTTCTTCAATGCTAACTCATTTTTTCTAGTAATTGTTAGGGTATCGTTATAATCGTCGTGCGCCTTGATAGCATCAGGTCCACCTAAGAAGTTTGCAATGTTACCGGCTGCATCAGTTTGCCCGGATGCTATTAAATGTTGTAATGCAAGACTATAATTGCCATTAGTTTGACTTAAGGCTCCCATAAACTTCTGAACATCAGACGGAGTAGATGGATGCGTTTTTGTCCAATCAGCTAGCGTTGGATGCTCATCTTCTGGTTCCTTTTTCGCTTGAGGCGCGGCTTGTAAACCAATTCTATCAGATACTTGCTGTACGTATCTATTAGTATCCGCTGCACTATGGTCTGAAGTTCCAACAATTTCCCCATTACGTATTGCAGAAGGACCACTATAATAAGCGGCAAACGCCAATTTCGGGTCTTTATATTTCTCAAGTAAATCTTTGAAATAATCCGTTCCAGCTTTTACATTTTGTTCTGGGTTTGTTCTGTCTGTCACACCATATTGTTTAGCGATAGATTGTGTCAATTGCATTAAACCCTTTGCGCCAGTTGCGCTAGTGGCTTGTGTGTCTCCAGAACTTTCCTGTGCGATTAGTGCTTTGATATAATGCGGGTCTATTTCTGCATCTTTGGCATATTTATCCGCAAGGTCACTGACATTTTTAGGAAGCGTTGGCTCCTTTGTGGGAGTATACGTTCCGGCTCCAGTGCTACGTGACTGGTCAACCATGTCGAAGAATTTGCTAAATGTTCCATTAGCTGTGAGCCAAGACGCGGCTTGAGCCTTACGGTTTAGAACTAATAACGCTCCTAATGGCGTATCATCTATTGCATCATTATCCTGCCACGTTTGCCCCATTTGTTGAAACGCTTTTTTCTCTTCCGGAGTAAATGCGTTAGTCATCTTAAAGTTAGGGTCAACAATCAAATATTCTACATCGGATTGCGGAACACCATGAGCATCAACAACTTGCTTCCCGTCTGCATCGAGACGCGGAACGCGCATGTAAGGAATTGCATTTTGTGACGCAACATGATACTTCGATAAGTCTGAATACTTAACCGGACCATGAACGTATCCCGGATATTCAGTTTGTAACTTTGTAACTAATGGTGCGTATTGCGCAACATATTTGTCTGTTGCTTCCGCATCCTGTCGGCCAATGTTACGAGCCGTGGAATACATGTTCATATTTGTTTCTAAGATTTGTGCTCGACGTGCGTAGTCGTCTGTGGCTTGTTTTCGTGCTTGCTGGTCTTGTTGAAGAACTTGTTGGTTTCCTTGCGCGAATCCGGCTGCTGCTGCTCGTCCTGCCGCATTAGGGCCGCTTTGAACGCCTAATCCGGTTGCGGCTCCGCCAAGTGCCTCAAGTGCAATAGCAAGGGCAATATGTGCATTACTTACCGGAATCTTCTGGGATTGCATATTACCGTACTCATCCACGGTATATTTATAACGCGGTCCTCCAGCTAATGCTTCGGCAACCTCATGAAATGTACCAGCCTTCCTGACCATTGGATTTACCGGCCTTGGAGGAACCGGGGCAGTCGGTGAAGTCGGTGAGGTCTGTGCGCCGGGCTTACCTAAACTTGGCTGTCTGCCCTGTAGTCCGGGTGCCGTAGATGTGGACTGTTGCACTTGTCCAGAAGTCTGCGGCTGCTGTGCGCCTTGTTGTACTGGTGCGGGAGTAGTTGCCACTTGTGCTTGTCCAGTCGGTGCGGTTGGAGTAGTCGCTGTAGGAGGGGTATTCGATGGAGGCATGTTCGGAGCCGCAGTCTGTGATACCGTAGCGGCATTAGAATCAGGAACCGCAAGTGTGGTCACACCTTCTCCTTCGTTGTTTGGAGGATTTGAAACTCCTGTATATTGTGGGTTATCTGGCATGTATTATATCCTTATACGACTAATTCTTATTACTGAGGAACAGCGGGGTCTAGGTTGCCTGTTGGAAGGCTTACCGGATTGCCGCCGCCGCTTGCTGCGCCTGTGTTCAGAAGTTTATTAGTGAGTCCACCTGTTGCTGCGCCCGCCACACTACCTAAAATACCACTTACACCGCTCATCCAACTATTGTTTTCTTGTGCTATCTGGTTAGCGGTATTAGCTGCTGCCTCTCCAGCACCTGTTGCCTGTCCTGCCATAGAGCTTGCTGGAGAAAATACGCCGGGAGATGCGATTGCCCCTTGAACCGCGTTTTGATAGTTTTGTCTTCCAACTGCATAATTCTCTTGTGTAATCTGGTTAAGTTGTTGTGACGTTAAATTAGCCGCACCTTCCGCCAGTCCTAAATCTGTGGCCGTATTAACGCCACTGGGTAAAGTAACGTTTCCACCGCCGAATGCTGCCTCTTCATTTCCAACTGCCGATTTAGCGTTTTTATATGCCTGCCCTGCGCCGGTAATTGCCTGAGAATTCATCGCCGATAGTTCCGCCGGAGAAAACCCTTGCTGATTTGGTCCAGCTTTAATAATAGGCATAAATGTTGATTGCAAGTTCTGGAATAGCTGCGATGACGCTCCAAACACTTGTGATGCCTGTTGCTGAAGTTGATTCATGAAATTTTGCTGGCTTTGTTCGATACCCTGCTGTTGGCTACTAGCTCCGCAAGTATGAGCGATTGGACCGTTGTATTCAAAAAAGTCCGATTTGTCAAGAGTGTATTCTGTACCGTTCCAGCTAAATTCCAATTTTGTATATATACGCATTATACCATATCCTCGTGCTGTTTGTCAACTTCTAAAATGTTAGCTTGTTGATTGTCTATTAAGGATTTAACAAGAAACTCATCTCCGTACTCTTGAAAACCGAGTCGTTTAATGCAGAAATTTCTTAACAGCGGTACATTACTAACAACAAAAAATCCAGAAAAACCGTTCTCTTTGGCCCGTTGTTCTAATACAGGGAAACCGATTAACATAGCTTTCAAATTTCGTCTAAAATCTTTGTTATCAAGGTATTGAATATCTAATTGAATAATAGAAACTCCGTTCGATTCAAGAGGCAGACCACGCACAAAACAAATCGGACCTTCGTCATCTTGGTAAACTAGACACACAGTTCCGTCTTCAGTGAAAAAGTTAGCCGGAGTTCCTGCGTGATATTCGTCCTTTGATAAAGACGCAGAAAGGAGTGGTAAATCTTCGGGAGTTATATATCTACTTGTAATCATATTATTGAAATATTACGTTTGCATCCCACGTTCCGGTTGAAACAACTGTCAGTCCCGTTGAAAATTGGAAATCATAACTCAAGGTTACAGGATTTGCTTGCGCCGGAGTGTTTATGACTGCCAGCACAGTGCCTGTGCCAGTTGTTGAATCGTAAACAGTTATAGTAGTTCCTCCGGGATTATTGAGAGTAACTTTATGTAAAATTCCGGGACCGTACTTTAAATTGTATGTATTAGCTGTGGTTATATGTGCTTGTACGGGCTGTGTTTCAAACTGTCCGAGTCTATATACTGTTATATTTAGAGATGATATTGTGACATTTGTGGTTGAACTAGCTGTATTTGTGTTGTCAATAAAAGCATTAAACTGTAGTGTGTTGGCGTATGGAGAGGTTGGAGTTATTGTTCCTACAAGAACCCCGTTTATAAGAAAATAAATTTCTCCAGAGTTATAGTCAATTTCATAGAGATTTAACCCTGTTAAGGTCGGTGCAGTTATTGTGGTAGAGGTTTCTACGCCACCTTTTCGTGTGTTTATTGAGAACGTCGTTCCAGACAGTTTAAAATAAATTCCATCCGTTGCTCCCGCGTTCATCAACCCCCATCGCCGAGTGTTATTAGCGGTCCCGGAATCTCCTAAATAAATTCTTCCATAAAATCTATTACTCGTGCCACCTACAAACCGTGCGAGTTGCGAAGTATATAGTTGTGTAGCTCCGTTAGCAGTAGTATTTGTAGCTAAAGTTACACTACCGTTTGAAACAGTCGTAGTTCCTCCGCTCGTATTTGTAACCGTAAAGAAGTAAGAACTTAATGCGGTTCCTGAAAATATCCCTCCAACAAGTCTGGTCGGGATTACCGTATGAAGTTCTCCGTAAGGGGTAATGTCTGCTAAATTTCCGGTAATGTCTTTTAATGTTGTTTGAGGAACATATGTCATATGATAATCCAGCTAGCTCCGTTGCTAATTACAGTTAAGTTAAACCATTGCGAAAGTGTTTGAGTTGTTACTCCGTCGATTGTCTGAGAGGCCGTAGTTGCTAAGGTAATTGTTCCAGTTCCACTATTCTTTATCGAAAAAACTCTACCCTTAAAGAGAGTCGCGTCCGGAAGTGTAACTGAAAAAGTTCCTGACGTACACTCTATTTGGAAATCGTTGGTTGTTATTTCATATGCCGAAGTTACAGCAACATATGGAAAAACAAGTTGACCGGGAAGTAACGTTCCCCCAATATTAGTAAAAGTAATGGTATTGCTTATACTAGTAACCCCGGAGCTAGTCGAAGCCGTCGTAGTTCCGGGTAAAGTCAAATCTAACTCATTTATTCCATTTATGTTAATTGTAGTCATCACATTCCTGTCACGCCAACTCCAGTTGCGTAGAAGTTCGTGTCTCCAGCGTTATATGTAAATTTCTGGCACGATACAGTGTTGGCCCCAACGCTAGGAGCAGTTGCACCTAGAACGTTGGCAGGAAAAGTCACAGTCCAAGTTCCAGTCGCATTTTGAACCCATAGTAAAGTTATTTCCTGACCGTCTGTAGGATTACTTAACACAATGCTGGTTATATTTTGTGTAAGATTTATAAGAAAGCTACTAGTATTAGCTAGGTTTAAGGTCAAAACACCAGCCGAAGACCCAACAGTTGCTTTAGGTGTGCCTAGATTTGTATACGCACTTACATTTCCGCTACTATCTTGCTGCCATGATATATTTTGTCCTCCAGTCGGAGCACTTGGTAAGCTGTTATTTAGGTTAATCATCAAGCTCCATTAATTTTTATTGGTTTAGAAACATTCACAGAAATCAGCGGGTCATCTGAAACTGTCAAACCATTGACTTGTATTTGTGCATTTAATATCGGCTCCCACTGGTTCGTGTTTACGTTATATTCTAAGACAGAACCCGATGCAGGAACAACAGATTGTAACGCGATTCCTTGCAGACCGATGACTTTTACTTTTGCATTTCCAGCGGTGCTTTGAACATCGCCTTGCAACGGGTAAATACCCGCGCCCCCCGGTATAACAAGTTCACGATTCATATATCTCCTAAACCACAATCGGAACATAACCTATAGAAATAGTTATTGCATCGGTTATAACGTCCAAATTGGTTATAGTCACATAAACATTTGAGGTTGCCGGGTTATCTCCGTTGCCTCCTATTCGGTCTTGAAATGTCCAATTAAAAGGGCCGGTATCAAGAACAACATCACAAATAATATTTTGGGCAGTACCTGCCGGTGGAGCTACATCTAAACCACGGTATGAATCGGCTGATTGTTCTGCCGCTGTTCCATATAATTGAACCCGGCAAGGAGAGCTTGCGGTAAAGTTAATTAATTGAAATGCCTTACTTAATGATACCGAGCCTGTATACTTAGAGTTTGGAGTCACACTCGGAGTTGTCAAAGACGTGCTAACTATTTTTAAAGTGGTTGCTACACTTGATGAGCCACTACCACTGCTACCTGAAGATAAATAAGTATTAGTAACTGAATTGCCGCCGCTTGTTGGATTAGATTGCGGATTAAAAAGTCTTACTTGTGGTACGACTCCATTAAGAAAATATTGTCTTAAACTATCGGGCGGAGTTGTCCAAATAGGAGGTAAAGGACATCTTAAATATACATTATATCCGGGTTCTAGGTTTTTTTCTGAGTAAGGCGGAGATGGGAGAGCCGGTTTACCTACTACCGGCTCATACCCGCTCATATCAACGACATTAGTTCCTCTCGAAGATATTGATGGCATTATAACCTCTTTGTTTTACTATAATTCCTGATTATAAGCCCCAAAGACCGTAACAGTTGAAACCTCATTCTGCACTGTATCATATGGGTTGAATAGTATTTGAATCTGCATGTGACGCATTACCGCCGATTCATTTTCCAGTTCACTAAGATAAAACCTTTGGCTATAAAAAGAGTTGCTTTGTTCTAGGTTAATAGGATCAAATTCCCAACGTTTTAGGATGTCAATTGGGCCTGTGTAATACGGCAAAGCCTCGTCTACCAATACCCCTATTGAGATAGGAGTTCCTATCTTGGTTGCGTCTAAAGTAATATGGTCTACAAGTGCAACCTGTCCCGGTTGTGTCAGCACGATAGAACCTACAACCGCATTTGCCGGATAAGCTGTTCCGTTGTCTGAAAACACAGTCAAATCTCTCTGAAGAATTGGCCCCGAAGTTGTAGGTCCAACTAACAACCTATGCACACCCGGAGAAACTTCAACCGATTGAACACATTTTGCCCCATTTGTAATAGCGGCAAACGGCGACCATGTAAGTCCAGATTCCGGCGCTGGAGTTGACATTAATCTATACCAACCATTAGTTCCATCGCAGACATACCATCCTTGGTCTTCACCTTGTACGTGCCACGCTACGTAGACGTTAGCCGGGTTCCAGCTTTGACCGGGCTGGCCGTTGTTTAAACGTAACTGATCACCAATTGGAAAACCTGCGTAACTTGTGCCGCTAGACGGGTCTATAATGATAAACTGACTATCTGTTGTAAACAAGCCAATCAAAGGACCGTTCAAATCGAGGGCATTATAACTTAAAATACCTATACCCGGTAATAGTGGAAGAGGAGATTGAATTGGATTATTGGTAGTACCTCCTCCTTGAACAACATATACATCAGAAACTGTGAATACCAAAACACCGCTTGTTACCGGAACAATTCTCTTAATTAGAGAGGGTAAAATACTTACATTTGCCGGGGATGTACCATTTACTCCATTTCCAACTGGAGTAGAAGGTCCAGAAGTCCAATATAAAGCATTTCCCACACTATACCAAAGTCTATCAAGATGGTAAGCCAAGTTAATAGCTCCGCTTAACGGAGGAGTATTTTCTCCTACGATTGCTCCACTTATTAAATTGTTTAGATTAACATCTAGAGTTGTATCTTGGTATCCGTTTTGAATATAATCAGAAAGTTTCAATGTGTATTTTGTACTGATTCCCGGAATTAAGAACGGAGTTGCCTCTCCATCTGTAGTTCTAAATATAGCAACATAATCGGCTTGTGGATCAATGTTAGCTAATTGCGGAAGTCCAGCGCCGGGAGCAATATTAACACTTGACAACCCTGTAAAATTTCCAGTAGATGTAGATAAAGGTCCACAATTAGAAACAGTATTATCTAAAGTATTAACAAGAGCAATAGTATATTGCCAGCCACCTAGAAAAGTACTTAGTGTTCCACTAGGAAGTCCCGAACCTAAACCTTCATTTATCCATATAAGGTTAGGGTTGTCAGTTGTTAAGTTATTGATACCTGTGTTAAATGTCGGCTTCGTCGAGGACGTAAAACCAGACCTAAACGGAGCTTCAAAATAACCATTAGTATCCGTAATAATTGTATTTGGTAATGTATATGATTTACTTGCAGTCCAAATATAATCCGTTGATGGACCAATATTGCTCCATACAATGTTACCAGCCGATTCCGTAGCAGTAGCATAATTAGGGGCATAACTTGTCGAAAAACCGGGCCACGATGGTTGAGTATTTCCGCTTATTAACGTTCCATTTGCAAGAACATTGCCATTACACAATACGGTTAAAATCTGCCCAGAATGATACCAGTAATCATAGTTAATTTCTACTGGATATTGTCCCGGAGTTGGGAACGTAACTGTAAAAGTATCAAGATTCGTTCCAGCAAGGTTTGTCCCGCCGAAGGTAGGATAGCCGTTGGCTGCTGTTTGCGTCTGTCCTTGAGGGTTATCATTCGTACCGGCAACTAATATCGCGCCGCCTCCGATTCCCCACAATATTCCATCGTGGTGGTTAATAGAAAACGTATATGTACCGGCTACCGGAACATTAAGAGTAGCTTCAATAATTAATTGGTAATTGGCATTATATGGAGGATAGAAAGGATTACTTTCACTTGTAACTTCTCCAGCACCATTAATTACGTCCCAAGTAATATTAGCACCTGTAGATAAAGGAACACCATGGAACTGTAAGCTATTCTGCACTGTACTAGCCAATGCTGTTCCTGTGCTAGTCGGGTAAGTCAAAATAAAACTACCTACCGGACCACTATGCGGGGCATTATATAGATACGCATTAACATTTCCAGTCAAACTAGGTTGCGGACTTGGAGTAAGTTTAAACAGACAATTAGTACCGGCTGCGTTACCTACAACATATTGTACCGTAATCCATTCGCAAGCCTCGGTAACTCCAAGACCGTCTTGTGCCACGGCTGCACTATTTGATAAAGTTAATGTAGTCGATGTGCTAGCAGTACAGGCAAAGATTCCATTATTTACTAAATCCGAAAATCCAGTTACCAAAAACGTTTTTCCGGCCAGTGCGTTCGATGCGCCGTTTGCAATAATACCTGTATATACAGCACTTCCAGACACAGCACTTGAAACACTGCTAATAGTAACAGGAGGAATATAAGCATAATTTGACTGCCACATTAATTGAGCAGCCGTTTGAACCATCGTCCATGTAACACTTCCATCAGTAGTTGTATTCCCGACAACAGTTGCCCATGTAGGTGCAGAAGTTCCGGCTGTTCCTGCTGTAGTAACTTGCTGTAAATTACCATTACTGTCAATTATGACCGATGCTATTGAGTAAAACGTGTTAGCTGCCCAATTAGCATTAAATGCAGGTCCAAGAGAAGGTTTTACTGCCGTTGTTGGGGGCTGTATTCCCCAATTTTCCACAGTAGTACCTCGATTTGTCCATTGCACGGTGCCGTCAGTAGTAGTTCCACCTTGGAAGTTGTTTCCAGACGAAGGAACCACGGTACTCCATGTAGGGGCAACTGAACCGCTGATAGGTGTTCCTTGCCCTACTCCAACACCGTTTATGCCTGTCTCGGTCCCTGTATAGTTAACATGCGTAAACGCGGCTGTAAAACTATTAAGTGAGACACTTGTAATAGTAACTGACTGATTATCTAGGAAAGATGCAGTCATTCCGCTAGGGAAAGTCACAATATCACCAACAGAAAAAATAGAAGTAATTGACGCACTTGATGTAATAGTTAAAACGTCTGAGGACACAGCCACATTGGTTACTGGAAAAGATGTTCCAGTAAGTTGCTGTATATTTCCGTTTGAATCTATAAGATAGGTTGAGAAAAAAGGGCTATTCGCCAATCCCCATTGTGCTCCTGAAGTCCATGTCACAAGACTTTGTAGCCATTTCTTATTATCAACTCCGTTACCAAAATAGAGACTGTTCCCGACATACTGCATGTAGGATTGGCCTGCTCCTGTGGATTTGTTAAATACTAAAGACTTAACACCGCCAAGTAAAGAATAAAGGCTATTTACTTGGTCTACCATTATAATGATTTCTTCGGTAGATGCATTAAAAATCCTAAATTCATAGAAACGATCAACATCCGTCCAAGTATTAGAGTCAAACACAGATGTTCCGGGTCGGCGAGCTAGCGTTAATTTGTTAGTTATTTCAGTATTAATTCCACTTATTAAAGCATCTCCTGCCTGTCCATAAAATTTCTGAACAATACGTGTAGTATTGGCATCACGAAGAGGACTTCTATTCGTCCAAATTCCGCTGTAAAACCTCTCGGTATAGATAGGAGCAAAGCGAACTTGTTTTTGAGTCTGTGCCCCTTGTAGTCCTAAGTTATTCGACATGATTTATCCTTTTGCACTATACCTTACCGGCTACCCAAGCATCTAAGTTAAACGGACTAGGTGTACTTAATACACTTTGAGCGTTTGGCCCCCAGACTAGCAAACCACCATTTGTGTACGCCTCTACTTTATAGAACGTACCGGCAGGAGTGAGAACGTCATTGGGCCACAGTGAATATACTGTAGATGTAACAACGTTCCCGTTGGCGTCAAGCGGTACTTTAATAAAAGTCGATGAACATATCTGTGTGTTTACGTTCGCAACGGCATCTTGATTTAATCTAAATAGCAAATAGCCGTTAGCAAGAGGATTTCCAACAGGATCGTTGAATGCTCCGCCAGTGATTTGATTAATCGTTGACATTATGGGTTCCTAGTTTTCATAAAATCGGAAATTTTGTTTACAGCATAAAGTGGTCCGCTTGTGGTAACAAAAAACGTTCCGGCTGTCGATAAAAAGTTATCGAACTGCTCGATAGATATTTTACTATGGTAAGCGAGTGTTCCAAATGCAGTACCCAGACCTAATACAAAAAATAGTAAAGCAGTAATGTGTACACGGGTAGATGACCCGTTTCCATTAGGCTCACTCCATACTGATTTAAGCCAATTTAAAAAATTCATAATATTCCTCTGTGTTATCTTACTGTTGCAAATTCTGTCGGCGCAGCCCTCTGCTAAATTCAGCCATCGCCTCTTCCAGATACCGGCGGATAATCAACCGCTGTTCAACCCATATCTTCGCATCTTCCCATGTTGACCCAAGTACTACAACATTTCCGCCCTGTGCGTCGTTAATGCGTATTTGCCCTTGCACGACTTCGACGTTCAAGCAATGGGCGCGGACATATTCTTCAGCGCGCATCAGTTCACCCGCTTGGTCGTGAGTCCGCCCGGAGCAGGGGGCTGCGTCGCTGCTGGAGCATTTGTGGTTGCCTGCGAATAATTGGACGGATTCGAGGATACTCCCGCCGCATCAACGGCCACCACATAGGAGCAGATGGTAGCGTTCGACGGGAAACTCATCTGCTGGTAGCTCGTTCCTGCAATGCCATTAGCCACGATGTTCCATGACAGTCCGCTTGTCGCAGGACTCACCGTGGATGCAGGACATGACCCCGTCGCTTGATAAAGCGTATAACTAACGGTTGCGTCCCCATTTGCAGCGCCAGCAGTCCATGACCACTGGATGTAAGGAGTTGTTGTCTGTGCTCCCATAGAAAGAGCCATCAATGCAATTGCAATTCCTAAAATCTTCTTCATTCCATCCCTCCATACAATGCGATCCATTCCTTGCAGCATTCCACCGACCCCGCGCCAATCAGCACTACGTAGCGCGTCGGCAAGCGAAGTATCTGGTCCACCGTCTCGCTCATCCGGTAGCGTCGGCTGTATTCCGCATTCGCCCGGCGGCAATCGTTGCAGCGGCATCCGTTCTTGTACGCCGTCATGCCGTGCTCCGGCTTGTAGCGTCTCCGCATAACAGCAGCGTGGCGTTCCAGTTCTTGTCTCATGCGTCACCTAGTAGCTCGGATACCATTTCGCCGCAGTGCCGTCGTAGGTGAACTCAATCACTCGATCCACGACCGCAGTGGAAGCAAGGGCGATATTGCCGCCCGTGGTTGTGGTGAATGCACCGTCTGGAATCACGCGAATCGAGCAGGCCGCCTGTGTCAGCGAGCAGAACGTCGGCGCATTGATCGTCGCAATCGCCGTGGTTCCAGTCACATGAAAGATAGGGCCGGTGGGCGTAATCGTAGAAGCAGACGCAACCGCTGCGCCCTCCACTACAACAGGGATGCCGGACGAAATCTGTACGTGATCCGTCGCAAAGTCTGCGAGGTTCAAGTCTGCTGTCGGGATGCTTGTATTGATCCATCCAGCAAACATGTTGCCGGGGCCGTCGCGCAGAACGAAGTTGTCGTGATTCAGGTTGCCGTTTCCGCTTGTGACCCCAGACCAATTGAAATTGACGCCGATTCCCGTGAAACCTGTCGTTGTGGCGCTGGCGCCTTGGTCATCGTAATAGAAACCGCCGCAGGTTTCCGGCGCAAAGAATCGGCAGCTCCAGATATTAGCGTAAGAACCCGCGTAGCTTCCTTTCGCGCCAACGTAGATTGCAGCGTTCCCCTCAATTACATCGCCGAAGATGCCTTGGGTATGGCCTACAATGTAGTCGGCTGAGTAAGTGAAGCCATTTACCGTCCCGTCCAAGTAGCCACCTATCGCCTCGTGTGTACTGAATGGCACTACATTGCCTGGCGCCCCTGAATAGATGTTTTCGACGTAGCTTAGACTGTTAATTGTGTTGGTGCAATTATTGCTTGGCATGTAAATGTCATTTTCATTTGAAAGGTTGTCCACCGTCACGCACTTGTCGCTTGAGTTGCCGCCGTAGGCCATTCCGATGTGGCTGTTATTGGTATTCACCAGATTCACGTCGGTGCCCCAAGGCCCCTCAATATCCGCTTGGCGAATGTCGATAAAATTCACAGCGTTCAAATTGATGCCTGTCGCTGTATTGTCCGCGTTCCCCGCAGCGCTCGTGGGTATGTCGTTATAGTTGTTGCATTGCGGCCTGTCCAGTACAATCAGGTTAAGGCCATTCGTGCTCGTATCCGTCGTCAGGTTGATGCACGGCGTTGCGTTGTTCCCGTTCGCGGCACTCTTCGTATAGGTGTAAATCGCCAATCCGCTGATCGTTCCTGCCGTGTTTCCGCCAATGCCAAGGCTCCCACTCGTTCCTGTCTGGTGCCACTCGAAGCCATCCTGTACCATGTCAATCAGGATGCTTTTCCCGTCTACAATCTGCGAGTTGTAGAGGACGATCCCATAATTCGATGCGTTCAGCGTTGGGATACCGTGAATGATAATGTGGTCGAGCTTCAGTTCGCCGCACCCCACTGTCGTAGAGGAACCGCACTGAATGGCCGGAGTGGTAAAATTCGTCAGTCCCACATTTGTAAAACCGTTGCCTCTACAACCATTGGTGGGGCAGTTGAACACATATCCCGGCCCTCCTTGGAAATCGATCCAACTACCGCCGTTGGGAACTAAACCATTTGGCTGTGTGCCGGGATTCGCGCCACTCGATTCCGTGCGTGGATACACTCCCTCAAACATTACGCCGCTCGCAGGATCCGTCACCGGCTGCGTTGCAATGTAGGTCGCATCAGCCAGCTTAAGCACAATCGCGTGTCCCGATCCTGTTTCATTCGTCGTCGCGTAAGCATTTCCCGCCGCTACACAGGCATTGATATTTGTGCCGTAGTTTGAACAGTCAATGACATGCGCCGTCCAGTTGAGCGTTGGCACCGTCAGCGGCCCCGTCACCGTACCTCCCGTCACTGGCAGGCCGCCCGGCACCACCTGGTAGTTAGCGTTATCCAGCGAATACAGCCGTATGGACTCCCCGGGGTTTACTGTGAAATTCGTAACCGCCGTCGGTTCGCTGCCACCGTTGAGCAGGTAGAAGTTTGCCGTCGAAGTGTGCGTAATGGTTTGCGATGCCGATCCTGCGTTATCCACGCCGAAGTAGAAGTTATTGCCGCATCCGCTCGTCGTCGGGTCGGGCACTGTGGTGGTGAAGGTGCTCGCAGAGTTCAAGCGCAGCACGCGCCCACGGTCCAGCACTGACGTGCTGCTATCACACTGCACCGTGTAGTTCGTCGTCACGTCCGCCCCGCCGTTGCCCTCATCCAGACCCGGCGATTGCCATGATGGAGCAGCGCCGTTGACGGAGACGTATTCTTGCCCTGTCAGGCCGTTCGCCACGCCGCTGAGCACGGTAGACGATCCTGACGCCGAGTAATAAGGCGTGCTGTACTGCGCCGCGGCGTTCGTGATGCCGCTGGGACCCGTCTGCCAGCCTTGCGCTGTTCCAGCAGAGTTCATGCCCCACACTTGATTCGCAGCGCCATTTGTAT